>Ga0066256_1000560_pt1 | contig 91045 bp, 84 predicted proteins | sample ThiBio_1000_biof_FD_87107 | JGI IMG/M metagenome (GOLD analysis project Ga0066256, IMG submission 87107) | Wastewater bioreactor microbial communities from Cape Town, South Africa - Thiocy_expt_1000_biof (version 2) | ecosystem: Engineered > Bioreactor > Thiocyanate-remediating >... | reverse complement strand
ATATTATCTGGAGTGAAATCATGGAAAACCGAAGGAAACCTGCGCCTACCGCCGCCACGCTCGACATAAACTGCGACTGCAAAGAATATGTGTAATGTTGAGCTCAACATTACACATATTCGCGCGGCGTGATGTCGACGCGGATGTCGTTCCATTCCTCAGTGGGAATCTCGGCAAGCCGGCGCTCCATCAGGGCCTCGCCAGTCGAGACGATCTGGATGACGGCGGCATGGCCGTCGGCGAGGTCCTGGTCGATCCTGCGGATCAGGGTCGGCGTCTTCATCGAGGTCAGCAGATGGCCGAAGAAGCGCTGCTTGGCGGATTCGAAGGCCGAGCGGGCGGCCGACTTCGCCTGCGCGTTGAGCGTGCCGCTCTCGCCGGTGATGTTGGCGGCCTGCATCGCCGCGTCGAGGTGATTGTGGATGATCGAGAACGCCCCGGCGTAGGCGTCGTAGATGCAGCGCTGCTCGTCGGTGAGCGCGTGTTCGACCAGCTCGTATTCGACGCCGTCATAGGAGAGCGAACGGGCGGCGTAGAGTCCGAGCGAACGCAGGTCGCGTGCCAACACCTCCATCGCGGCGACACCGCCATCCTCGATCGCCTCGACGAACTCGGCGCGGGTGGCGAAGGGGAAGTCCTCACCCCCCCAGAGACCGAGCCGCTGGGCGTAAGCGAGATTGTGGACCGTGGTGGCGCCGGTCGCCGAGACATAGACCACGCGCGCATTCGGCAGGGCGTGCTGGAGGCGCAAGCCCGCACGGCCCTGTTGCGAAGGTGCCACATCGCCCCGCTCTCCCTTGCCGCCACCGGCATTCTGCATGGCGTGGCTCTCGTCGAAAATGATCACTCCGTCGAAGTCGGAGCCCAACCATTCGACGATCTGGCGGACGCGGGAAAGCTTCTCGCCGCGGTCGTCGGACCGCAGCGTAGCGTAGGTTAAAAATAGGACGCCTTCGGTCAGCCGGATCGGTTTGCCTTGGGGGAAGCGCGAGAGCGGCGTGATGAGCAGGCGCTCCATGCCGAGGGCCGACCAGTCGCGCTGGGCGTCCTCGAGCAGCTTATCGGACTTCGAGATCCAGACCGCCTTGCGCCGACCCTTCAGCCAGTTGTCGAGGATGATGCCGGCCGACTGGCGGCCCTTGCCGGCGCCGGTTCCGTCGCCGAGCATGAAGCCCCGGCGAAAGCGGACGCCGTTCGGCGCATCGTCGCGGGCGGCGGTGACGAGATCGAAGGTCTCATCCACGGTCCATACGCCCGCGAGAAAGTCGCCATGAGCCTCACCGGCATAGATCACCGTCTCGAGCTGGGCGTCGGACAGGAGCGCGTCGCTGACGAGATTGAGCGGCAGGCGCGGCCGATAGCTGGGCTTCGGCGGCGCGACCGAGGCCATGGCGGCGGACTGCACCAGCTTGGTCGGGTGCGCCTGCCCGCCCGGAATCCGGATCGATTGGAGCCGGTATTCCTCATAGATCGCATCGCTGAGGCGCGCGCCCTCGGGCGGCGTCCAGTCAATCGTCTCATAGGGGAGATCGACCGCCTCCGGGTCGGCGACAGAGGGCCTAGCGGTTTGCGCGGCAGCGGCGCGGGCGAGATAGCCGCGCACGGTTCGGGGTGCGGCAACAGCCGACATGGGGATGGCGAGGCCCGTCGCGAGCGGCAGGCGGCTTGGAACGTGCTCCTCAATCCAACCCAACAAGGTCGCAACGTCGGGCGCAATGCCCCGCGATTCAGGGAGCGCCGTAGTATCCTCGGCGGGTGCCTTGTCGATGACGATCAGCCGCGTGTCGATCGTGGTGCCGTGTTTGGCGTAGACCGCGCCGTCGATCGCGGCCGTGAACACGATGCGGCCGCGCTCCTGCAGGCGAACGAAGGCGTCGCGCCAGGCCGGGGCGTCCGGTCCGAAGTTCGCGCCGGTGATCGCCACCAGCCGCCCGCCGTCGGCGAGACGCGCGAGCGCCGAAGCGATGTGGCGATAGGCGGTGTCGGCCACGCGGCCGGCGACGTTGGCCATCGCCGAGAAGGGCGGGTTCATCAACACGACGCTCGGAACCGCTGCGGGATCAAGGTGATCGTCGATCTGGGCGGCATCGAAGCGCGTGACGGGAACGGCCGGAAAGAGGGAGGTGAGCAACGCCGACCGGGTCTCGGCCAGCTCGTTCAGCATGACCGCCCCGCCCGCGATCTCGGCCAGGATGGCGAGCAGGCCGGTTCCGGCCGAAGGCTCCAGCACGCGGTCCGCAGGTCCGATAGCGGCCGCGGTTAGGGCCGCGAAGCCGAGCGGGGCCGGTGTGGAGAATTGCTGGAAGGCCTCGCTCTCGGCGGAGCGGCGGGTGTGGGCGGGGAGAAGGCCGGCGATCTTGGTCAAGGCGGAAAGCCGGGAAGCCGGAGAGTCGGCTTTGCGGAACAGCGCCCTTCCGTATTTGCGGAGGAAGAGGACGGTCGCCGTCTCGCAGGCGTCATAGGCCGTCTTCCAGTCCCAGGCACCCGAGGCGTCGGAGGCGCCGAAAGCCGCTTCCATGGCGGTGCGCAGGATCGCGGCGTCGACGCGCTGGCCGCGCTCCAGATGTGGGAGGAGCTGCTGGGCGGCGGCGATGATCGCGCCGGGGGCGTCGGGACGATGGACAGGCGACGGCGGCGCGGCCTGGTCGGCCGCGACCTGAGAAAGGTCGTTCATGAAGGGAACCTCGGGAGAGCGGGAACGGGCGAGCCGGCCGGCGCTCTCTCTTGGACCGCACCGGCTCAAACCCTTCCCGGCCGACCTCTCCCTCTCAGTGTCGCGGCCGTGGCCAACATAAGAAAAGGCGCCCCTCGGGATGGTGGGGCGCCCAGGCCATGGCGATCATCAGTACCCAAACTGCCAGGAGGGCCACGCTTGGCCATCGTCTGCAGCGGCGATCGCTTCCGTCAGGTAGCTGGCGTCGCCTTCCACGACAGTGGGATCAGCGACCGGCGTTTCGTCGATGACGGTGACGCGGGAAACCAATCCATCCTCGACCTCAACATGGACGGGCACGCGGTAGGCGAAGACGACGCGGCGGGGCTGTGGCTCCTTATCGGCTCGAGAGGGCGCGCCGTCCGGATGGATGCGATCGTCGTCGAACGCGACATCCTCGACCAGAGGTTCGCGGCCATCCGGGTTGACCCGGTCGATAAAGGCGATGACGCCCTCCCGTCGGTCGTCAAACTCGACATGCTCGGGGTGTGCGGTCGACGTCATAGCCGTCGTCGCAGCGATCTTGGCTTTTTCGATCGCTTCGGGGTTGGCATCCGCCTCGACCGTGACGCTGTCGTAGGCGCGCAGCCAGAAGCCGATCTTCACGACATACTCGGTCATGACGCGCCTCCCGCCGGTTGGGGATCAGGTTCGTCCGCAAGAATTGCCTCGCCTTTGGCGATCGCTGCGTCCAGGCGCTGACGCCAGAACGGACCGTCGGCCGGTTCCGCGTCTGGCGCGTGTGCGAAGACCTTGAGCAGGCCGAGCAGCACCTCGAAGTGGTCGGCTTTGCGCTGGACCTGTTCGCCGAACTGCGACGGGACGATGAGCGCCCTGCCGCGATAGGCGGCGTCGCGCCCGTCCCAGGCGCCGGTGACATAGGTGTCGCCGGACGTCTCGACGTCAGATTTCTCGTCGTCCCAGCCCTCGTCGGCGATAGCGAGCGCACAGGCGGCGTCGAGGGTTTCCGCCTCATAGCTACGCTGCCGGTAGACCGGCAGGCGGTAGGTCGTTTCAATGGTGAATATGGGCATGCGGCCCTCCTGAAATGCCAAGAGCCCGGCTGCGGGCCGGGCTCTTGGGTGGATGGATGGAGAAGGACGCGGGACGGCCGAAGCCGCCCCGCACGCGGGCTATTCAGCCGCGATCACCTGCGGCGCGTCGGCCTCCGTTTCCTCGTCGTCGCCGGCAAGGAATTCGGGCAGCGCTTCTTCGTCGTTCTCGGCTTCGGTGGCTTCGAGGCGTGCGTCATCCCCGGTGTCGATCCGCAGCGGCTTCGGCAGCCAGCCGGTGTCGGCCAGGAGCCGTTCGGCCTCCTTGGCCATGTCGCCCTTCTTCAGATGGTCGATGAGTTGCGCCGCCCGTTCGCCGGCGCCTTCCTGCACCGCCTCAAGGATGCGGAGCTTGGGCACCCGGCCGAGATAGTTCTCGACGGTCGGACGCCAGCCGGCCTGCACCATGTCGAGATCGACGGCCTGGGCCAGGCGATCGGCCTCGGCGATCCGCTGTTCGACAGTGTGGGACGAGACGCCGGCGCCGTAGCGGTCGCCCTTCTCGTAGAGCGCATTGACGCCGAAGGAGGCGCAATGGGCGAAGAGCGTCGCCTGCTCGTCGCCGGTGAGGGTCGTGAGCCAGTCCCAGAGATCGGCCTTGTCCTTGGGCATGCTCTCTTGCCAGGCCTTGTGGCGCACGTCGATCGCCTTGGCTGCGGGCGTGTCCTTCAGCCCCTGGGCCTGCACCGGGAAGCTGGCGCTGCGCACCGACACCTCCATCGCCGTTCCGTAGGAGAAGTAACGGGAGAAGACGTCGAGGCAGAACTTGTGCAGCACGGCCTGGAACGCGACGGCGGGCGTGCTCGCGAGCTTGTCGCGCAGCGCCAGCGTCCGCTCTGCGGTCAGCTCGGTCACCAGGCGGTCCGGGAGCGGCTTCAGGTCCTCGTCGTCCTCATCCTCCGGTCCGGCGACCTGTCCGCCGATGGTGATGACGGCGCGCTGAACGACAGGCGCGTCCGGCTCGATGTGGTAAGCCCGGGCCCTCGCGGGATCGGTCTCGCCGTCCTGCTCCGGCTCGCCCACGGGCGCCTCGTCCTGCGGCCGGACGTAACCACGGTCGACCGATAGGGCGCCTTCGGCATCGATGCTGACGAAGACGCCGGCGCGGGCGATGTCAGCCGGATCATAGGTGACGGGCCGATCGTCGAAGGCGGCGAGCGCCGCCTCGATCTCGCCGAGCCGTTCATCCACTTCGTCGGGCAGTTCGTCGGCGCCGTCATACTCCGCCTCAAGCTTGGCATATTCGGCGTTCAGCGCGTCGATCGTCGCCTGCTCCTCGCTGGTGAGGTCGGCGGCGACGCCCTCCAGCGGGCCCAGGCCGTGGGTGTGGCCGTAGGGAAAGTCGATGGCGACCTCGATCCACTTCCAGCCCTCGGCGGCGATCGTCTCCGCCTCGGTCTTCAGCTTCTCGGCGACCAGGCCGTCCAGCAGCGCGATGTCTTCGAGCCAGCCGCCGTCATCGGACTGGAATAGGTCGCGCAGCACCACGCCGCCTGCGGCCTCATAGGCGTCGAGACCGACGAACACCGCCCGCCGGTCGGAGGCGCGCACCGTCTTCTCGGTCAGCATGCGGCGGATCTGATAGGGCTCCTTCTGCCAGGAGCCGGAGACCGCCTGCCAGACCTGTTCCTGGCGGGCATGGTCGGCCGTGACGGTGAAGGCCATGAGCTGTTCGAGGGACATGCCGTCCTCGGCGTAGACGTCGAGCAATGCCGGTGCGACCGACGCCAGGCGCAGTCGCTGCTTCACGACGTTCACACCGACGAAGAACGCCGCGGCGATGTCTTCCTCGGAACGACCCTTGTCGCGCAGAGCGAGGAAGGCACGGAACTGGTCGAGCGGATGCAGCGGCGCACGCTGGATGTTCTCGGCCAGCGAGTCGTCCTCACCGAGAATGTCGGTCGCGGGATCGCGGACCACGCACGGAACCGGCGCGGTCTTGGCAAGGCGCTTCTGCTTCACCAGCACCTCGAGCGCGCGGTAGCGTCGGCCGCCGGCCGGGATCTCGAACATGCCGGTCTCGGCGCCCTCGGCGTCGAGGACCGGCCGGACGTTCAAGCTCTGGAGCAGCGTGCGCCGGGCGATGTCCTCGGCCAGCTCCTCGATCGAGACGCCGGCCTTCACACGCCGGACGTTGGACTGGCTCAGCACCAGCTTGTTGAAGGGAATGTCGCGCGAGGACGACAGGGTGATCTTCTGAACTGCAGTAGCCATGGGGGTAGTCTCCGCGGCGGGCGGCCAAGAGACTCTCTCTCGACCTCCAACCCGCCGCGAAAACCGGCGCAGCCCTCTTCCTCTCGGAGGACCGTGGCGCAGAGCCGGAAAGACTCGAAGCCGGAAGCCCGCCTTTCCGCTTTTCCGGATTTCAGGCGGTTCAAATGCTGAAGATGCCATCGCGTCGGTCGGGCAGCCGACGCGGGCCATCACGCGCCCTGTCGCTTTGCCCTAACAGCCGCGTGGAGCACACGCTCTGCCGCGCGGATGCTGCCCGTTTGCCGCGCGGCTTCGGCCCAGGCCGAGATGGGGAAAATTCCCTCGAAGAGAAGATCGCGCTCGATTCCAAGGCCGAGCGGCAGGCGGGCCGACGCCATCTCCCTGAAACTGAATGAGCCGAGTTCGGGTTCGGCGAGATCGGCGAGGCCGAACAGGGTGTCGCCGTTGGGGTCAAGCTCCGTTGAGAGCCAAACGCCTTCACCGAGCGGGTTGAAGAACTTGACCACAGGGACATGGTCCGCGTCGGGCGCACGGCCGTTGACGAACAGGCGGTCGCGCAGGTCGGGAGTCAGGAGGATCATGCCGCCCTCCTGTCGGTTGAGGGCTCCCCTTGAAGAAGGGCGTCATCGGCTGGCAGGAATCCGAGGATCCAGTCCGCCGCCTTGCTGGCCTGTGATGCGGCGCGCACGACGCCGCGATTGTCCTCGCGGAGGACATCAAGCCAGGAGCCGATATAGTCCGCGTGGCGCACGGTCGGGACGATGCCGAGCGAAGCGCAGCAGAAGGCGGCGTTCATCTCCGCCACCAGTTCCTCGAACGCATACTTCTTGCTGCCGAACGCGCCGCTGAGATCGCGGCCGAGGCGGGACGGATGGCCGCTGGCGTGACCCAGCTCGTGCAGGGCCGTGCGGTGCCAGTTGATCGGCTCGAAATAGGCCTGCGGCGGCGGGACCATCACGAAGTCCGGACCCGGCGCGTAGAAGGCGCGGGCGCCGCCGATGCGGAAGTCGACGCCGGTCGCCAGGATCAGCGCCTCGACCCTGGGCTCGATCAGGCCCGGCAGCGGCGGTGGTGCGACGGCCGCAATCTCGGCCGGCAGATTTTCGCATTGGGCGGCGTTGAAGACGGTGAACCGCTTCAGGAACGGGATTGCGGCCGCTTCCTCGCCGGTCTCGCGGACGCGCCGCTTCTCGTCATCCGGCACAAAGCGGTCGGCATAGACGACGGTGGTGCCGTGCTCGCCCTTGCGCACATTGCCGCCGAGCGAGAGCGCCTGGCGAAAAGTCAGCCAGCTCTGGGCGGGGAAGCCGTGCTCGATCACGGCCCCCCAGAGGATCAGGACGTTGATCCCCGAATACTGCCGGCCGGTCGCGGCGTTCCTCGGCATGGCGAGCGGCGCCTTCGCCGCGGCCGTCCCCCAGGGTTGGACCCAGGGGACGCGGCCGGCCTCCAGTTCGGCGATGATCTTGCCGGTGATTTCGTCATAGAGGCTCGCCCGGTCGTGGCCGGTGCGAGCGGATGTGGTTCTGCTGGACATCGCGGATCTCCGCGACGGGCGCCGGAGGCCTCTCCTCCAGTCCTCAACCCGTCACGGCGAACCCGGTCCGCACTCTCACTCTAAGGGGCGTTGCGGGGCAGGCTGTGCGAAAACCCCGAACGATGAGGTGGCCCAGTCCGGCGCCTCAGAGCATATAGCCCAGGTCCGACGCGCCAGTCGGATAGGCGAACATCGTCGACCGAAGGTTGGCCGCTGTGAGCCCATGGCGGATCGCCAGGCCGAACAGGTTGATCACCTCCTCGGCGTGGGGGCCGACGAGATGTGCCCCAAGGATTCGGTCGGTAGCCTCCTCGATCAGCACCTTGTGGCCGTAGACCCGCTCGGCGAGGCGGCGGGCGCTGAACCAGTTGGGCGTCGAGGCGGCGTTGACCCGAAACTTCAGGCCCTGGCGGCGCGCCTCGTCCTCGGAGAGCCCGACGGCGGCGATGGACGGAACGGTGAAGGCGACGCTCGGGACCCCGCGATAGTCCGGCGTGTGCGATGGGCCGTCCAACAGGTTGGCCGCCACTACCTTGGCGTCGTGGCCGGAGACCGGCGTCAGCGGCGGCCCGACGCCCGCCGCATCGCCAGCGGCATAGACCCGCGGGTTGGAGACGCTTTGCAGGTGCTCGTTCAGATGTAGGCGGCCGTCGCGCACGGTGACATGGCCCGCCGCGAGGTCCAAGGCGTCGAGATCGGACCCGCGGCCGGCGGCATGCACCACCAAGTCGGCCGGGACGGCGAGGTCCGGCGCGCCCGGACGGGTGGCGTGGACGATCAGGCCGTCCTGGACCCGCTCGACTCGGGTGACCGTGGCGCCGGTCTCGACGGCGATACGGAGTTCCTCGAAGCGCGGCATGAGCCAGCCGACCAGGTCGGGATCGAACTGCGGCAGGAGCCGCGGCGCGCGCTGCAGAATGGCGACCTCCGCGCCGGCGCGCGCCGCCAGGTGCGAGAACTCGGCCGCGACATAACCGCCGCCGATCAGCACGATCCGGCGTGGCAAAGCCGGCAGCTCCAGGAAGTCGTCGCTGGTGCTGACCAGCTCTTCCCCTGGGATGCCCAGCGGGACCGGACGGGCGCCGGTGGCGATCAGCACGTGTCGGGCCTGCAAGGCGCGGCCGTCCACCTCGATCGCGTCCGGGCCGGTGAAGCGGGCAAGCCCGTGGAACGCGTCGACGCCCAGTTCGGCGTAGCGCTGCTCCTGCTTGGCTGGGATCGGATCGGTGAACGTCCGCTTGAAGGCCATAAGGCCGGGCCAGTCGATCCCCAGGGCGCCTTCCACGCCGTGCCCGGCCATGCGCCTGGCCGCGTCGATGGCTTCTTCGCCGCTCACCAGCATCTTCTTGGGGTCGCAGCCGCGCAACGCGCAGGTGCCGCCGAATGGCCGGTGATCCATCACGGCGACGGACCAGCCGGCGGCGCGGACCTTCGCCACGGCGACCTGGGCCGCCGTGCCGCTGCCGATGACGATCAGGTCGTAGGAATCCATGAGGGCCACTCCATCCGCATCGGCGCAAAGATCGCGACGCCAACCTCCAGCGCTTCGGCCAGGCTGAGGCGCGCGCCCTCCTGGCGAGCGGCCGGGCTGTTTGCGCGCCAGGTCTCCAGGTGAGCGTCATCGCAGAAGAAAGCCTGCACGGTGCAGAGCGAAGACGCCGCACAGCCGGCGGCGTAGCGATGGCCGGACCAGACAGCGATCCCCGACGGCTCGACCTGATCCAGCTCGCGGCCGTAGCGCCGCGTGCGGATAGTGAGCGGACGCGCGCACTGACGGCACGCCGAGCGGATGGCGACATCGCGCTCCAGCATCGCGCCGATGCCGAGCGCGTCGATGGCGCACATGGCGCCCACCGTGAGCCCGCGTGCGTCCACGTGATGCTCAGTCTGACCATCGGTGAACGGATAGGCGCCGCTGATCTGGCCGGCAGCGTCGAGAACGAGGAGATCGCGCCCCGCCATGCGCCGCAGCACGCCGTCAGCTTCATCGCGGGTGAGCCCGGCCGCTGCGGCCACATCCGCCGTCGCTGGCGCGTGCCCGCTTGCGGCGTAGCCGCTCAGAACGATGCCATGGATTCGGCTCTCTGTTTCATCCAGCCCATCCCACTTGGGGCCGATGAAGGCCTCGACGATGGCCGTCAGGGCGTTGTGGGCCTCCGGCGTCGTGACCGCGCGCCAGTCTGGTATGATCATGCCGCCTGGAAACTCGACGGCGGGCCATCCGGCAGATTCAGCGCGTAAAGTCGGCGTTATCATCATGCGCGCCCTGTTCGCGGTCCCAAGTGAACTTTCAGCCGGCGCAGCAGGAGAGCTGCGTCACATCCTTGGAGAAGGTCTGGGCCGCGAGCTTCAGGCCTTCCACCATGGTCAGGTAGGGGAACAGTTGGTCGCCCAGCTCGCCGACGGTCATGCGCGCCCGGATGGCGAGCGCCGCCGTCTGGATGATCTCGCCCGCCTCCGGCGTCACCGCCTGCACGCCGATGAGCCGGCCGCTGCCGGCTTCCGCGACCAGCTTGATGAAGCCGCGGGTGTCGAAGTTGGCGAGCGCGCGCGGGACGTTGTCCAGGGTCAGGAGCCGGCTGTCGGTCTCGATCCCGGCGTGGTGGGCCTCCGCTTCGCTCAGCCCGACCGTGGCGACCTGCGGATCGCTGAACACGACCGCCGGCATGGTCGTCAGGTCGAGGACGGCTTCGCCGCCGGTCATGTTGATCGCCGCCCGGGTTCCCGCCGCCGCCGCGACATAGACGAACTGCGGCTGGTCGGTGCAGTCGCCGGCGGCGTAGATGTGCGGCGCGCTGGTGCGCATGGCCTTGTCGATGACGACGCCGCCCTGCGCGTCGACGGCGACGCCCGCCGCCTCCAGCGCGAGCGCCTGGGTGTTGGGCGTTCGGCCCGTCGCGACGAGCAGCTTGTCCACGCTTAGGTCGCCCTGGCCGGTGGCGAGCACGAACTCGCCGTCGGCGTAGGCTACCTTGCTGGCCTGGGTGTGCTCCAGCACCTCGATGCCCTCGGCGCGGAAGGCAGCCGTGACCGCCTCGCCGATGGCCGGGTCCTCACGGAAGAACAGGGTGCTGCGCGCCAGGATCGTGACCTTGCTGCCAAGCCGGGCGAAGGCCTGGGCCAATTCGACTGCGACGACCGACGAGCCGATCACCGCCAGCCGCGGCGGGATCGTCTCGCTCTCAAGGGCCTCTTTCGAGGTCCAGTAGGGCGTGCCTTGCAAGCCGGGAACAGGCGGGCCGGCCGGGCTGGCGCCGGTCGCGATCAGGCAGCGGTCGAAGGCCACGTGATGCTCAGCGCCTTCGGCCTGCCGCACGAGGAGGCTGTGGGCGTCCCCGAAGCGGGCCTCGCCGTGCAACACCGTGATGGCCGGCGTGTCGGCCAGGATGTTCTCGTACTTCGCGTGGCGTAGCTCATCGACGCGGGCCTGCTGCTGGGCCAGCAGTCGCTCGCGCAGGATCGCAGGCGTGCAGGCCCCGATCCCGTCGTCGAACGGGCTCTCGCGGCGCAGGTGCGCGATATGCGCGGCGCGGATCATGATCTTCGACGGCACGCAGCCGACGTTGACGCAGGTTCCGCCGATGACGCCGCGCTCGATGAGCGTGACCCGCGCGCCCTGCTCGACGGCCCGTAGCGCCGCCGCCATCGCCGCGCCGCCGCTGCCGATGACCGCGACGTGCAGCGGGACGCCGCCGGCGCCGCGTTGCACATCGGCCGCCAGGAAGCCTGGCGCCTTGTCGAGGACACCCGCGGGCGGGGCGCCAGCGTCGGCGACCGAGGCGCGATAGCCGAGTGTCGCGACGGTGGCCGCCAGGGCCTCGGAGCTCACCCGCGCATCGGCCGCGATCTCCGCGCGGGCCTTCGGATAGGAGACGGCGGCCGAGCGCACGCCGGGGACGCGCTCCAGCGCCTCCCTCACGTGCGTGGCGCACGAGTCGCAGGTCATTTCGTCAATGCGCAGGGCGATCGCGGCGGTCACGGGTGCAGGCTCCTCAGCGCTTGACGGTGGAGGGGTAGCCCGCCCCCGCCGTCGCGTTGGTCAGGGCGGCGGCCGTGGTCTTGGCGTCATCGTAGGTGACGACGGCCTCGCGCCTTTCGAAGCTGACGTCGGTTTTCTCGACGCCGGCGACCTTGGCGAGCGCCGTCTTGACGGTGATCGGGCACGCCGCGCAGGTCATGCCGGGCACCGCCAGGGTGACGGTCTTGGTCGCGGCCCACGCGGGCGTGCTGAGTGCGCCCATCAGGGCGATCAGGGAAACGAGTTTCTTCATGGGGATTTCCTTTCAGTAGAACAGGGGCAGGACGTAGGGGAACGCCAGCGCGACAAGTACGAGCGCCGCGACGGCCGAGAAGATGACCTTGTAGGTGGTCCTGACCTTGGGCACGGCGCAGACCTCGCCAGGCTCGCAGGCGCGAACCGGGCGGAAGATGCGGCGGTAGGCGAAGGCCATGGCGACCAGCGCCGCGCTGATGAACAGCGGCCGGTACGGTTCCAGCACGGTCAGATTGCCGATCCAGGCGCCGCTGAACCCGAGGCCGACCAGGATCAGCGGGCCGAGGCAACAGGTCGAGGCCAGGATGGCGGCCAAGCCTCCGAGCGCCAACGCGCCCCGGCTGTCTTTGGATTCCGACAAGAGGATTCTCCTTCCGATCAACCCCGCCATGACACTAGGAAACCACCCCTTCGCGGGGCGTCGCGCGCGCGATGCGCGGCGGCGCGGCCAGATCCCAGATCGCGACGACCACCATCAAGGTCAGGCCGGGATAGAGGAGCCACGCGGTCGGCCAGCCGCGAGTCGCCATGAGCACAGCCGCCGCAAGCACCAAAATCGGCCCGATGACGCTCAACGCCATTCGCCCCCACCGTCGATGACGAAGCCCGCCGACCGTGTTGGCGATGAGGGCGATCACGGCGAACAGCGGCAGGAGGTAACGAATGAAGACGCCTTCGTACTGGCTCAGAAAGCCGAGACCCAGCGCGGCGCCAAGACTCGCGAGAGCCGGGAAGCAAGCCGCGCACCCCATAGCGGTGACGATCGAGCCGATGACGCCCGCCTTGTCGGCCGCGCGGGTGAGAGGATTCTGGATGGGCATCGGCATGGCCTCGGCGACTTCGGTGGAACCGTCAGAGCGACGCTGCGGTCATCACCGCAGCTTGCCGTGAGAGCTGAGGATCGTTAGATACGATCTGTAGCGACTACAGAGTCAAGCCCAGAAATCGAGAAGCGGAAAGCAGCATGGCGGATACCGCGATCCAGATCGGCGAACTGTCCCGGCGCACGGGCTGCAACATCGAGACGATCCGCTACTACGAGCGGATCGGCCTGATGCCCGCGCCGCCCCGGCGAGGCCGCTACCGCAGTTATGGCGCTGCCGACGTCGGCCGGCTGGGCTTCGTGCGCCGCGCCCGCGAATTGGGCTTCACCCTGGACGAGGTCCGTGCGCTGCTCGGGCTTGCGGCCGGCGGCGGGGCTTCGTGCGCCGAGGTGCGGGTCCTGGCGGCGGCGCACCTCGGGGATGTGAGAGCTCGCATCGCCGACCTAAGGCGGATGGAGCGGGTCCTGGCCGACTCCGTGCGGGCCTGCGACGCCGGGCAGGATCCAGGCTGCCCCCTAATTGACGCGCTCTATGCGGAGCCGCGCCTCCCGCAGACTGCTCGTTAGGGATTTCGACCACCGAGAGGAGCGAAGCGCCCGACGGTCGTTGTTATCACTCACCGACCAGGGGGAAGGGCTTTCCCCTCCAGGCCTTCCAGATCGCGGCCCAGTTACTTCCAATTAGCGGACCATTGACTCCCAATCAGCCGACACCGATAGTTCCAATCTTCCGGATTCGGAGATGGCATGTTCGAGCGGTTTGTGGAGCGACGGGCGGAGGAAGCCCTTTCTGATACGCCGGTGGTCCTGATCGTAGGCCCGCGCCGTGCCGGCAAGACCACGCTTGTCCGAAAAATGGGAGAAGCCGGGCGGACCTATATCACGCTCGACGATCAAACGGTCCTCGAGGCCGCCCAATCTGATCCCGCCGGCTTCATTCGCGGTCTCGACCGGGCCATCATCGACGAAATCCAGCGCGCTCCTGACCTGCTGCTGGCCATCAAGAAGACGGTCGACGAGGACTATCGACCAGGTCGCTTCCTGCTGACCGGCTCGGCGAATGTCCTGACCTTGCCGCGAGTCGCCGACAGTCTGGCCGGTCGGATGGAGACCATCCAGATGCTGCCGCTCGCAAGGGCTGAGGTCGAAGGCCGGACGCCGACTTTCCTAGATCACCTCTTCAAAGGAAAGCTCCGGAGTCAGCGGGACGCAATCCTGGGCGATGATCTTGTCCAGATTGTCCTGCTTGGCGGTTTCCCCGAAGCGATCAGTCGCGACAGCGAGCGCCGGCGGCAGGACTGGTCGAGGTCCTATCTCACGTCGGTGCTGACGCGCGATCTGCGGGATATCGCTGACGTCGAGAAGCTGACGGAACTTCCGAAATTCGTAAGGCTGTTGGCCGAGCACTCAGGCCAGTTGGTCAACTATTCGCAGTTCGGCGCCGGCATCAACGTCAGTCACAAGACGGGGCAGCGTTATGTCGGGCTGCTTGAGCAGGTGTTCCTGATCGCGACGGTGCAGCCGTGGTTCACCAATGCGCTGAAGCGCATCGTCAAGACGCCGAAACTGCACTTTCTCGATTCAGGTCTGCTGGCAACCGTGCGCGGGCTGTCCTTCGACAGAGTCAAGGCGGATCGCGGCAGGTTCGGCGCGCTGCTCGAAAGCTTCGTGTTTTCCGAGGTGCTGAAGCTCATGACGGCCTCGGACCTGCGGCTGACGCCCCATCATTTCCGGGATCGGGACATGCGCGAGGTAGACATCGTGCTGGAGCGCGATGACGGGATGATCGCGGGCATCGAGGTCAAGGCGAGCGCCACGGTCAAGGCTGGCGATTTCGGCGGCCTTCGGGCCTTGGCCGAGGCGTGCGGAGACCGCTTTGCCTTCGGCGTCGTCCTTTACGACAGCGCCGACGTCGTGCCGTTCGGCGACAGGCTGGCGGCGGCGCCATTGTCGAGTCTTTGGAATGGAGCGCCGCGGACGAACAAGGCGGACAAATCAAGATAGCCGCCGGGAAAGGGGAAACGATGCTCAGCAGAGGGTCAGAATGGCGGAGATGGGAACCGCATATCCACGCGCCAGGCACGGTCATGAACAATCAGTTCAGCGGCCCGAACGCTTGGGGCGATTATCTGACCGCGCTTGAGCAGGCCACGCCGGTCATCGAGGCCATCGCCGTCACGGACTACTATGTGACCGATACTTACGAGGAGGTGCTGCGGCACAAGGCGACCGGCCGTCTGCCCAGCACCAAGCTGGTCTTTCCCAACGTGGAACTCCGGCTCGACGTTGCGACGGCGAAAGGCGGCTTCGTCAACCTCCACCTGTTCGTCAGCCCGGAGGACCCGCAGCATCTCGACGAGCTGCGGCGTCTGCTGTCGCGCTTGCAGTTCAACGTCATGCAGGATCGTTTCGATTGCACGCGGGCCGATCTCATCCGGCTCGGCAAGAAGGCCGATCCCAACATCACGGACGAGCGCGCCGCACTGGCCTATGGGGCCAACCAGTTCAAGGTCAATTTCCAGAAGCTCCGCGAGGTATTCTCCGAAAGCGGATGGGCGAAGAAGAACATCCTGATCGCGGTGGCTGGCGGCGCGACCGACGGCACGTCGGGCGTGCGAGAAGCTGCGGATCAGACGATCCGGCGCGAGATCGAGGGCTTCGCCCATGTGATCTTCGCGGGCAGCCCGGCGCAGCGTGAGTTCTGGTTGGGTCAGAAAGACCTCGGCCCCGACGAAATCCGCACCCGCTACGGCGGCCTGAAGCCCTGCCTGCACGGGAGCGACGCGCACAAGCTCGACGACGTGGCGTCGCCCTTCGGAAATCGCTTCTCGTGGATCAAAGGCGGGCTCGAATTCGACGCGCTCCGCCAGGCGTGCATCGATCCCGAGGGGCGCGCCTATGTCGGCGAGCAGCCGCCGGGCTCGGCGATGCCATCACAGGTCATCTCGCACGTCCGGATCGGCGATGCAGATTGGGCCACGACGCCCGACGTCCCCCTCAATCATGGCCTCGTCGCCATCATCGGTGCGCGCGGATCGGGAAAGACAGCCTTGGCCGACGTGATCGCGGCCGGCTGCGACGCGATTTCGCCGTCCGGCTGGAACGCCGATGAAAACATCAGCCCGTCGTTCCTGGCCCGGGCGCGGAGGTTGATCGGCGACGCATCGACGACGCTAACCTGGGGCGGCGGCGCGACAGCCACGCGCGCACTGGATGGCAACGACGCCAACGGCCATATGACCTTTCCGCGCGCCCGGTATCTCTCCCAGCAATTCGTCGAGGAGCTTTGCTCGGCCAAGGGCGTCTCCGACGGCCTGGTTGACGAGATCGAGCGCGTGATCTTCGAGTCGCATTCGCAGGACGATCGCGAATGGGCGCTCGATTTCGCCGAACTGCGCGACCAGCAAACCGCGCGATTCCAGCAGGCGCGCGAGCGCGAGGCCGAGGCGATCGCCGACATATCGGACCGCATCGCCACCGAGTTTGAGAAAGAAAGCCTCATCGCTACGCTGACTAACCAGGTCGCGCAGAAGAAGAAGCAGATCGCGGATTACACAGCCGATCGCGCCAAGCTGGTCGTCAAGGGCACCGAGGCGCAGGTGGCCCGGCACACCCAGCTCAGCGGGGCGGCCCAGAAGCTTCGCAACTCGATCCAGGCCTTCAGCAATCAGCGCCGCACCTTTGCCGCCCTTCAGGACGAGGTTCGCAGCATGCGCGCGACGGGCGCGCCAGAGTTGTTGCGCCAAGCTCAGGCGCGGCACACCAATAGCGGGCTTGACGCCAAACAGTGGGACGATTTCCTGCTGATCTACAAGGGCGACGTAGACAAGAGCCTGACAGCCTACATGGCGTGGGCCGATGGCGAGGTCCGCAAGCTCAACGGGGTTCCGCCCCCGCCCGGAGACCCGAACGTCGCCCTGGTCGCCGACACCGCTGATCTTTCGACGCTTCCGCTCGCCCCAATCGCGGCCGAGATGACACGCCTTGAGACGTTGTTCAGCGCCGACAAGCTGGTTCGCGATCAGTACGCGGCGCTGACCGGCCGCATCGCGCAGGAGAATTCCGCGCTCCAGACCCTCGAAGCCCGGCTCACCGACGCGCAAGGCGCGGCAGCGCGCCGGAAAGACCTTCAGACCGAGCGCGACGACACCTACGGCCGGGTCTTCGAGGCCATCATCAACGAACAGAACGCCCTAGCCGGCCTCTATGCCCCGCTGATGGCGCGGCTTGCAGCGTCATCGGGCACGCTCAAGAAGCTGAGTTTCTCGGTTCGCCGGATCGCCGACGTTGCCGAATGGGGCTCGTTCGCGGAGGAAAAACTCATCGACAGACGCGACTCCGGCCCCTTTCACGGCCGGGGCTCGCTGATCGCGGTCGCATCGCAGGCGTTCAAGCTGGCCTGGGAGACGGGATCGGCGGCCGACGTCCAAGCGGCAATGACGGCCTTCATGGCGCGATACTTGAGAGACCTGCTGTCACATGCGCCCTTTGCGCCGACACAACACGCCGAATTCCGGGCTTGGTTGAAACGGTTCGCACATTGGCTTTTCGGCACTGACCACATCACCGTCCGGTACGAGATCTCCTATGATGGGGTCGACATCCGAAAGCTGTCGCCCGGCACGCGCGGCATCGTGTTGTTGCTGCTCTATCTCGCCCTCGACGATTCCGACGATCGCCCGCTGATCATCGATCAGCCCGAAGAAAATCTCGATCCCAAATCGGTGTTCGACGAGCTGGTGGCGCTGTTTGTCGCGGCCAAGGCGAAGCGCCAGGTAATCATGGTCACGCACAACGCCAACCTCGTCATCAACACCGATGCGGACCAGATCATCGTCGCATCGGCGGGTCCGCATCCTTCGGGCGGCTTGCCGCCGATCACCTATGTGTCGGGCGGTCTTGAGAGCGCGGAAATTCGCAAGGCGGTGTGCGACATTCTGGAGGGCGGCGAGGCTGCCTTCCGGGAGCGTGCCCGCAGGCTGCGGGTCCGGTTGGAGAGGTGAATGAGTCTAATCTAATCGGCAAGGGAGCGTCGCGTGGGGCTATATAAAAAGTGGTGCGAAGCCACGAAAGAAAAGGACAAGCGGAAGCGCTATTGGACGTATGTCGAAAAGGACGGCGGTCGCGATGAGATTCGCGATGACCTCGCCGAGACCATCCGATCGCATTACGACCGACTCGACCGCATTGCCGAAGACGTGGACCGGCTCGGATACAAGGTCGCGGCCGCGATTCTCAGTGAAGCGATGCCGCAAACCGCCAAAGGCCGGTCCGGCGATCTCGGCGAGATTCTCGCGACGGAGCTAGTCGAGGAAGAGATCGGTCTACGCGTCCCCGTGCGCCGTCTCCGCTATAAGGACGGCCGCAACATGGCCATGCGCGGCGATGACTTCATCGGCGCCGGGTACGATGGGGCCGGCGAGAAGCTCTGGCTTCTGAAAGGCGAAGCCAAGAGCAACAAGGCACTCGGCAAAGCCACGGTCACGAGCGCTCGCAAGGTACTGAACCGCGACAGCGGCCGTTGCACGCCCGACTCCCTGCTGTTCGTCGCCAACCGCCTGTTGGAGAGCGCCGATCCGGACGACAACGCGCTGGGCCGCAGCCTCCGTGACGAAGTGGGCCTGAAATCCCTTCGCGCCGATCGCATCGACCACATGCTCTTCACCGTGTCGGGCAACGGCCCCCACGCTTCACTGAAGGAGGACCTCGACGGCACGGGGACCAATCGGGACCACTACGTCGTGAACATCCACGTCGAGGATCACCAGGACTTCATCGCGGCCATGTACCAGGAGGCGGAAGACCTTGGAGACGATTGACGAACTGACCGCATTTCTGGCGACCGCGACCGTCGACGGTATCCTTGGGCGCCTCCTCTATCGCGGCGCGGCTTGGTCGCTGATGCGCGAGGAGGGCGTCCTGCCGCCGAATGCGCCGCCTCTCGGCGCGACAATCGAAACCGATCTTGCCGAACATGGCTTCGCCCTATTGCGGGGCGGGATGGCCCTCCGTGCTCAAGCTGGCGCTTCGGATCTGACCAGCAAGGCGTTCGAGCGCGCTGCCAACGCCTTCGAAGCCCTGGTGCGCAATGGTGATCCAGAATCGCCTGATCGCGGCTTCCGTCGTACCATCGCTGCCGCCGCCTATCACCTCGCCGGCTTCTCAGCCGTCGCCTATTCGCTCTTCAACGAGACTGCGGACGACCTCAATGCCTCGCCGGGCGAAGCGGCGATTCGACACCTGATCCTGCGCGATCTCGGCCAGTTGCGTGGCTTCGTTCGCGATTGGTTGGACGACGGGGCTCATGGTGATGAGCAGGTCGCCGAGGCGCTACGGGGCGAAGAACCAGACATCGACGAGGTGCTATCGACCATCCTCAACACGACGATCTGCCGGGCCCTTGCGCATTTTGACTTCGCGCTCGAGACGGGCGAGCCCGAGCCGATCGATAGCGCACGCGCGTTGCTCACCACCGCGGTCAGCCTGGCGGACAATGCGGAGAATGTACCGCTGTGGTGGATGTCGAATCTCTGCCGGCACCTGATCGACGACCTCTGGCAGCATTCGCTGCACCAGACCCTGCCGACGGAGCCGCCAGCGGGGACGGAGGAAAAATACCCGGACCTGCGCCGGCTCTTCATCTCGTCGCTCTACGCGCGAAAAACTTCCGAGGTGGAGCTATGGCCATCGCAGCGCGAAGCGGCCCAGCGTTCCACGGACGTCACTGACGATCTGGTCGTCGCTTTGCCGACCAGCGCCGGCAAGACGCGGGTGGCCGAGATCGCCGCGCTGATGACGCTGTCGTCGGAGCGCAGGGTGCTGATTGTGACGCCGCTGCGCGCCCTGTCGGCCCAGACCGAGCGGTCCTTCAGAAAGACCTTCGCGCCCCTCGGATTCAGCGTCTCGTCCCTTTACGGCGCCAGCGGTCTTTCAGCTGGCGACGAAGACGCCTTGCGCACCCGCGAGATCATCATCGCGACACCCGAGAAGCTCGACTTCGCGCTGCGAAGCGATCCGTCGCTGATCGATGATGTCGGCCTGATCGTCCTCGACGAAGGCCACATGATCGGCCCGAGCGAGCGCGAAATCCGTTACGAGACGCTCGTGCAGCGCCTACTTCGGCGCCCGGACGCGAGCGAACGTCGGATCGTCTGCCTCTCCGCCATCCTGCCGAGCGGCGATGAGCTGGACGATCTCACCGCCTGGATACGCTCCGACGAACCGGGCGAGCCGGTGCGCTCCGACTGGCGCCCGACACGGCAGCGGTTCGGCGCGCTCTCCTGGCGAGGCAAGGACGCATTGCTCCGGCTCGACCTCGACGACGATGGGCCCTTCCTCGACAAATTCGTCGTGCAGAAACCAGCGCGCGGGAAGGAGAAGAAGCCCTATCCGCGCAAGAACTCGCACCTCGCCTTGTTCGCGGCGTGGGAATTCGCAGGCCAGGGCAAGCGGACCCTGATCTTCTCCACCCAGGCGAATTGGGTCGAGAGCTACGGCAAGCAGGTCGTGGACCTCTGCAAGCGTGGCTATCTGGATTCGCTGCTGGAAGACGAAGCGTCGATCGCGCGCGCCATGGAGGTGGGCAAGGAATGGTTGGGCGAAGACCATCCCGCTGTCGCTTGCCTGAAGGCGGGCGTCGCCATCCACCATGGCCGGCTGCCAAACCCGTTCTTGCGTGAACTGGAAGCCCTTCTGTCCGACGGTGTCCTGAAGGTCATCGTCGCATCGCCGACGCTGTCGCAGGGCCTCAATCTCAACGCCGCCGTCCTGTTGGTGCCAGCGCTGTATCGGGCGTCCGAGAAGATCAAAGGCGAGGAGTTCGCGAACGTCGCCGGCCGCGCGGGCCGCGCTTTCGTAGATGTCGAAGGCCTCATCGTCCATGTCATGTTCGATAAGATTGATTGGCGAAAGAAGGAGTGGCGAAAGCTGGTCGCCTCCGCCAAGGCCCGCACATTAAAGAGCGGCCTCATCCAGATCGTGGCCGAGATCCTTGAGCGCCTGTCCCGCGAAGGCGTCCTAGATCGCGACGATGCCTGGGAATATCTCGCCAATGCCCGTGAAGCCTGGAGATCGCCCGAGGAGGAAGCCGCGGTCGCCGAGCGCCTGGCGGCAGGGGCGGAATATGATGTCGATGGCGACGACGATGAAGACGGCGGCGATGATGAGGAAGAGACGATTGACGAGGAGCCGCTTTCGCAAATCGTCGAACGCCTTGATGCGACCGTGTTCGGGCTGATCGAAGCACTCGATTCCGATCGCGCCGACCTGCCGAGGCTATTGGATGAGGCCCTCATGGGATCGCTCTGGGCTCGACAGATCGCCCGCGAAGACGAGGACGTCGCCCCGCTGCACAAGAAAGTGTTCGAGGCGCGCGCCGATCTCATTTGGAAGACCACTACGGCGCAGGCGCGGCGGGGACATTTCGCCATGGGTGTCGGGCTTGAGGCTGGCCTCACCATCGACGCCATGGCCGACGAGCTGGCCGAACTCCTTGATCGTGCCGACGCCGCAGCGCTAAGCGGTGACATCGACGAACTTGTCGACGCTCTCGGTGGTCTCGGCGAACGCCTTCTGTTTATGCGGCCCTTCATCCCCGACAAGGCGAACGCGCTGCCGGCGAATTGGAAGGCCATCCTGCGCAGTTGGGTGTCTGGCGAGGACGTCGCCAAGATCGGGCCGCAGAACATGCGCGCGGTAGAAGACGCCTTCACCTATCGTTTGGTCTGGGCGTTGGAAGCCGTCCGTACACGCCGCATGTCCCTCGGCTGGTCGCCGGAGACGGTGGCGGGCGGCGGCGCAGCAGCGGTCGAAACCGGCGTCCCGCAATTCATGATGTCGATGCTGATCCGTGCGGGCCTTCCGTCACGGCGGGCGGCCATGGCGGCGATCGAGGATGCCAAGCCTGTCTTCGTCACGCCCGCCGAAATGCGGGCCTGGCTCGAATCCGACGAGATCACGGCCTACACCGACGCCGGCGACTGGCCCACGCCCGACACTGCTGCACTATGGGCTCGCTTCCGCACCGAAGCCCTCAGCGGCGGCATCCAGAAGTGGTCGGTCGAACACTATAAGCGCCTGCTCGACATCGCCGCCGCCCCGCCTGCCGGCCTCTATCGGATCGTCACCGACGAAGGAGACGGGCGGACCTGGTTAGCGACGCCCGACTACCAGCGGGTCGCCGCATTCAAGAAGTCGGCTGTCGATCCCAAGCCCAGCCTCTTCTCGGGCAGATTGGCCGGCAACACCAGGCTGGTGGAAGCCTTGCGCGTCGGCCGCGGAAAACTGCGCTGGCCGCAGGCCGATGCGTAACGGAGAGCGTTAGCCATGCTCTATGCCTGGGTCGGCAACCAGAAGCGCGCGCCCATCGCAAAGGGAGAGCGCACGACTTGCCTCGATTGCGGTGGTCTGCTCACCGCTGTCATGCCGGTCGAGAACACGCCCCACTGGCGGCATAAGGCCGGCGATTGCGACCCCTGGAGCGAGCCCGAGGGACCCTGGCATCTCGGCTGGAAAGAACTGTTCGACATGTCGTGTCGCGAGATTGGTTTGCGCGATCTGATGACTGGGGAGTTTCATCGCGCTGACGTCCTGGTGGGCAGTGGCACCCCTATGGCCACCGTGCTGGAGTTGCAGCACTCCTCGATCAGCGAGGACGAACGCAACGCGCGGGAGGCCTTCTATCGGCGCGAGCATCGGATGTTCTGGCTGGTCCACGTCCACAGCGAAAGCTCGTTCCTGGGGACCTACTTCAGCATGTCGCTCGATTTCAAATCCCGCGTCGTCAATCTCGACGGCAAGGAATTCGCGATCATGCGGTGGATGGGGCCAAACAAGCAGTTCATTGAGAAGTGGAAGCGCGCCGCTGCCCACGTCTTCTTCAATGCGGGTCCATACATCTTCTACCTCGCCGGCCCCGGCGCAACGACCCGCCTTGGGGGCCCTTTGAAGCGCGGCGAATTTGCCCTCTGCGCGCTCACTCGCGATGAGTTTGTGCGAGCCGTTCGAGGCGAGGATCTTCGATCAGCGTAGCGTGCCGGTCAGAGCTACGACGGAAATACGTGATCGATCCATGAAGCGCAGGCAGCCACGACCTCGAGTGCCATTCCCGGCGAGTGGATGTCGGACGTGCCATGAGACAATCCATTTCGTAGAGCGATCAGAGCCTCGATAGGGTCGGAGACCACTGTGGGACCGGGCACGGAGCGCCGGTAGGATGCCAGCCTTCCTCGCCCGATCGACGAGATTGCGCAGTGTGCCACGCGCGGCGCCCCCATGGCCGTTGAGGCGATGTTTCAACGCCAACTCGAACGCGCCGAAAGCCTGGACCTCACCGACAACGAACAGATCATAGTCGAAAAACGCGTAGATGACGGTGTTCCGAGCGCGGTCGAAGGCCGCGCCTACCTCGTCCGGTACGGCGTCGCTGAGACTGATGCCCGCGATCGCTCCATGATGATCGGCAAGCGTCATTCGCCGGGCGATGCCACCTTGAACGACGCAAAGATCGGCGAAGCGGGGATCAGGCTTCAGAATGTCATCGAGAGACTTAAAGGGCATTCGCTGATCCGACCTTCGCGCCGTTTGGCGACGCGCCCAACTCCTATGCGGCCAGCGGAACATCCGCTTCCGGCTCTTTGGCTGGATCGGCGATAGCCTTGATCAAGAAGCGATCGAGCGCGGCTCGCCGTGAATCCCGGTCCAGGGCATAAGCCGTCTGTTTGAATTCAATGCCATCAAGCAAACCCTGAATATAGCCCGAGATCGTATCGGCCGCCATGATCAGGGCGGTGTCGAGCGTGTGGATATACTTGCTGGTGACCGAGCCCTTGGCGTGGCCGACCAAGGCCGCGATGGTCACTTCGGTGAAGCCAAGGTCGTTGGCGATGCTCGCGAAGCTGTGGCGGAGCACATGCGGCGTCACGTCGGAAAGGGCTGAATCCTTGAAGAGCTGCTCCCAATGGTTCGGGAAACTGCCGAAGGCATTGTCCTCGCCCCGGCCAGGGAAAACGTATGTACCGACATCCTCGGCGTGTCGTTGTTCCAGATACTCGACGACCGGCAAGCCGATCGGTCGGATGGATTCGCCCTCCTTGCTGTCCATTAGCCGCAGGCAGCTCGCCTCTGTGTCCGCCTCGATCCACTTCAGGCCGATCATTTCGCCACGACGGCAGCCGGTCAGCGCGATCTGGCGGATGATATCCACCGTCATCGCATACTTCTCCTCCTGGGCGGCCTTGCGCAGCATTTCACCCAGCGTCCGATATTCCGCTTCCGACAATCGGCGCTGCCGCACGTTGTCCTTCGGCTTGCGGAGACCGTGTGCGGGATTGGATGTGATGATGCCGGCTTCGACGGCGTAGGTGAGAATGCCGCCGAGGAGACCGACCGTTCGCGTCGCCGTTCCGGCCCCACCGCGGACGATGGCCTTGCCGCGCAGCTTCTTCGTCTTGACCGAGACTCGCGTCTTGCCGGCCATGATATCCTTCAGGGCCTTGTTGATGTCCGCCTTGGTCAGGTCCTTCACGCGGCGCGTTCCCAGGAGCGGGATGATGTGCCGCTCGATACGCCCGGTGTCCGTGACGATTGTCGTCGGCTTCTTGGGCCGCCCACCTTTCCCCAGGATTAGGCCAGCGTTCAGGTCATTGAGGTAGAGTGTGCAGAGCTCCTTGACCGTGATGGCTTTATGATCGAGCTGTCGCTCTTCGGCGGGATTGTCCCCCTGGGCAACGCGGCCCAACTGGACTTTCGCCTCCTGGCGAGCGCCTTCGGCGGTCCAAACGCCATGCAAGCCGATCGTGTAGCGGCGCGAGCGGCCCAATGCCCGATATTGAAGGACGTAGCTGCGCTTGCCAGACGTGAAGACGCGGAGGCCGAAACCTGGTAGCTCGTCATCCCAGACGACGTAGTCCTTCTCGCGGGGCTCGGCTGCGTCGACCAGCCGTTTCGTGAGCTTAGCCATGGGAACTCTCCCGTCCAAACTCCCATTCTCGCGTAAGCACCACGTAAGCAGGCGGACGCAAATCGGAGCGTGTTCGAGGGTACGTCAGGCGAGCCGAAAATTCAAATTGTTTAGTGATTACAGTAGCATAGCGCATTGGAGCGAAACCCATCGCAGTTGGTCGAAGGGCAGGTTAAATTGCTCCGAAGGCGGAGGCCACAGGTTCGAATCCTGTCGAGTGCGCCATTCTTCGCAATCGCCACCGATGGTGCTGCGACGCCAAGCAATGTTGGCGCAGGCGCACTTGCGCTCCTCGTTTGCCTGTGCCTGCCTTGGTTTTCAGCGTCACGGTAGTCGATTCTGCTTGCACACTGTCGCAATGGCTATTTTAGCTATTTCTTATCGGTGTACGCATAGCAGGTCCGCAATGAGAACCATGTCGGCAAAGGACGCGAAGAACAGCTTTGGGCTGCTTCTGGACTACGCCAGGGCAGAGCCAGTGCGGGTCGAGAAGCATGGCCGCCCGGTCGTGGTCGTCATCAGCGTCGAGGAATTCGAGCGCCTGAATCAGCCGACGATGGGCAATAGCAAGAGCGCCGACCGGATCTCGGCGTCCCAGGTATCATAGTCGAGGATGCTCGTGAGGGGGGAGTTGGAATCACTGCCGGAGGTCCATCCGCATATGACTCCGGACACAGCGCCCGACGATGTCGCGCGGCAGGATGCCTATCCAGTCATCGATCTGTTCGCCGGACCGGGTGGCCTTGGCGAGGGCTTCGCGACCGCGTTCGATGACGATCAGCAGCCTCGCTTCCGCAGCGTGGTGTCGATCGAGTGCGATGCCTTTTCGCACGAAACACTGCTGCTCAGGCATTTCTTCCGCCACTTCCCCGACGGCGAAGCTCCGGAGGACTACTATGAATTTCTCGCAGGACGGATCACGAAGGCCGAGCTTTTCGACCGTCATCCCGCCGCGTATGCCGACGCCAGGCTGAGCGCTCTCCGGATTTCGCTCGGGAAGGAGTCGCACGCCGAGGTGCGCCAGACCATCCGGCAGCGCCTCGCGAGCAGCGACCATTGGGTGCTTGTCGGCGGCCCACCGTGCCAGGCCTATTCCCTCGTCGGCCGCGCCCGGATGAAAGGAGATCCCAAATTCGAGCAGGACGAAAAGCACACCCTCTACCTCGAATATCTCCGGATCATCGCCGATCACCGGCCGCCGATCTTCGTCATGGAGAACGTAAAGGGGCTGCTGTCGGCCACCATTGAGGGCAAGTCCGCTATCAATCGGATAGTACGTGACCTGCAGCAGCCGGCGACTGCCATCGCCGACGCGCCGGCCGACCTTGCCTACCGCCTGTATTCTCTCACGGAAGAGGAGATAGCCGAGGGCGAGGTGGATCCTCGGATGTTCCTCGTGCGCGCGGAGGATCACGGTATTCCGCAGGCGCGGCACCGAATGTTCATCGTCGGCATTCGCAGCGATCTGAAGGCCCGACCCTCCATTCTCCGGAAGATGACCGCCCCGACCGTCCGCGACACGATCAGCTCACTTCCGGCAATCCGAAGCGGCCTGTCGAAGGAGAAAGACAGCCGAGACGCCTGGCTGAGCGCCATACGGCACATCTCCAGCATGAACATCAGGGGGCATCTCAACGGTGCGGCCTATGCGGGACCGGTGGCGCGGGAACTCAGATTCGACAAGCTCGTCGAGATGCGCTCACCGCGCTCGACCTCGTCTGCCCGCTATGTGGTCCGGCGCCCGAACCATGACGTGCTGCGCAGCCTCTATGACGAGCGCCTGTCGGTTCTGACAGCGCACGAGGCGCGGACCCATATGGCGTCCGACCTGCGCCGCTACCTCTACGCGGCGACCTTCGCACAGCAGACCGGGCGCAGTCCCAAGCTCGCTGATTTTCCCACCAACCTCCTCCCCGATCATCAGAATGTCGAGGAGGGCCGCAGCGGGAAGATGTTCTCCGACCGCTTCCGGGTCCAGCTTGCCGACAATGTGTCGACGACGGTCACTTCGCACATCTCGAAGGACGGCCACTATTTCATCCACTACGACCCGGCTCAGTGTCGGAGCCTGACCGTGCGGGAGGCGGCCCGCCTGCAGACGTTTCCCGACAACTATTTCTTCGCCGGCCCCCGCACCGAGCAGTATCACCAGGTCGGCAATGCCGTGCCGCCTAAGCTCGCGCAGCAGATCGCCGAAATCGTGGCCGAGGTGCTCGACTCCATCCGAGGCAGTCGATGATGGCGGACACGCTGACCAGCGAGCGGCGGAGCTGGAACATGTCGCGGATAAGGGGCCGGGACACCGGTCCCGAACTTCTGCTGCGCTCGCTGCTGCACCGCGCCGGTTTCCGGTTTCGGCTTCATGCGAAGCAGCTCGCCGGCCGGCCCGATGTGGTCCTGCCGAAATACCAAACGGCGATCTTCGTCCATGGCTGCTTCTGGCACCGGCATCCCGGCTGCCGGAACGCCACCACTCCATCGACCCGGCGCGAGTTCTGGCAGGAGAAGTTCGACGGCAATGTCAGCCGCGATGCGCGTAACCGAACCGCACTTGAAGCCGCTGGCTGGACCGTCATGACCGTCTGGGAGTGCGAGCTGAAGGCCGACGCGGAGGGCGTCGTCCGGCACCTCGCCCGTGAATTGAGGGGCGACGGCTGATGGCGAGATCGCACCATCTGCCTCCCAGCGCCGCAAGTCTGACGGCTTCTCTCCGCGATCTCGGCTATTCGCTCGAAACCGCCGTTGCCGACCTGATCGACAACAGCATCTCGGCCGACGCGACGGACATTCAGATCTTCTGCGACATGAGCCGCACCGCGCCGGTGCTCGCCATCGCCGACAACGGCCGCGGGATGACGGAGAACGAGGTGATCGCGGCGATGCGCCACGGCGCCACCGATCCGCGCAAGGAGCGAGGCCCGAAAGACCTCGGGCGCTTCGGTCTTGGCCTCAAGACCGCGTCGTTCTCGCAGTGCCGCCGGCTGACCGTAGTCAGCGCCGTGAAGGGCGTACGCGCCGGCGCCGAATGGAGCCTCGCCCAGATCGAGGAGGACGACGACTGGTTCATATCCGTTCTCGAGCCCGACGAGATCTCGGAGCAGCCCTTTATCGAGATGCTCGGCGAGACTGGCACGCTGGTCATCTGGCGCGACCTTGACCGATTGTTCGAGGACGAGACCGGGCAGAAGCGGGACGAGATCGTGAACGAGAAGCTGGCCGTCGTCGAACGGCATCTGTCGCTCGTCTTCCACCGCTTCCTCGCCGGCGAGGTGAAAGGGCGGCGGAAACTGTCCATCCGCATCAACGGCCACCCGGTCTCTGCCTTCGATCCCTTCTGCCGGAAGAACGAGGCGACCCAGATGCTCCGCGAGGAGAAGGTCTGGATCGGCGATGTGCCGGTCGTGATGCAGCCCTACATCCTGCCACACCACAGCCGGCTGTCGGCATCCGAGTACGACTATTATCACGACCGCAGCGACTTCATCTCCAACCAGGGCGCCTATGTCTATCGGAACGGCCGTCTGATGGCCTGGGGCGACTGGTTCCGGCTGGTGCCCAAAGGTGAGGCGACCAAGCTGGCGCGGGTCCAGATCGACTTTCCGAACAGCCTCGACGAAGCCTGGACCATCGACATCAAGAAGTCGCGCGCCCGGCCGCCACACAGCGTGCGCGAGCGCCTGCGGCAGATCATCAGCCAGATCACCGCCCGCAGCGTCACCGTGCATCGCGGTCGCGGCCAGAAGCTGTTCCAGGAAGGCCAGGCTCCGCTCTGGGAACGCTACGCCGACCATGCCGGTATCCGCTTCGCGATCAATGCGGAGCACCCGCTCGTCGCTTCTCTCAGCGTCCGGCTGTCACCCGACGATGCCGTCTCGCTGCGTGTGCTGCTCGATTCGATCTCTGCCGCTTTGCCGGTAGAGATGATCTACTCGGACTATTCGACACATCCACGCGAGGTGAGCCAGACGGCCGTGGACCGGGAGCAGACGCTGGATCGGCTGAAAAGTCTGAAGCGGGTGCTCTACGGCGACGGGCCGGGCGACCCGCAGGCATTTCTCCAGATCGTGCGGTCGACGCGCCTCTTCGACGGGCAGATCGAGACGGCCGAGAAATTCATCGCAGAGGCTTTTGCATGACCGGCACCATCATCACCGACGAACGCAACATCGCCAACGCGCTGATCTCGGGTCTCGCCAATCTGACCGAGACGCCGACGGGCGAGCAGGTGGAGGAGAAGGCGACGCAGATCGCCGCAATCTTCGGCTACACGGGCGACCTCCGCAACATCATCACCGAGGCGATGATCTCGGTCGACACGCGCATGGGCGCGGGTGTCTCGCTCGTCGACGTCGCAGCGAAGCATGACGACCAGTGGGTCCGCAAGCGCGAGGACATCACCTGGACCTATGGCGGCGCCTACGAGAATTTTCTGCTGAAGGACGGCTGGCCGCCCCGGATGGTGCAGTCGCTGAGCGACGTGACCAGCCGCATCCTGGGACATCTCCAGGACCCCCATAGCGAAGGCACCACGTGGAACCGCCGCGGCCTGGTTATCGGTCATGTCCAGTCCGGCAAGACCGCCAACTACACCGGCCTGATCGCCCGCGCCGCCGACGCCGGCTACAAATTTATCGTCGTCATTGCCGGCATTCATAACAACCTGCGCAAGCAGACTCAGGAGCGCATCGACGAAGCCTTCATCGGACGGTCCAGCGATCCCGAGGACCGCCGCTCCATCGGTGTCGGGCTCGACCCCGCCTATCCCCACCCGGCGACGCTCACCAACATCAACGAGGACTTCAACAAGAACACCGCGGCAAAGAGCGGCTGGAAGATCAACGATTTCTCCAAGCCCATCATCCTCATCATCAAGAAGAACGTCACGACACTGACGGCGCTGCACAAATGGCTGAAGGCCCTGAACGCGGAGGGTGACGGCCGGATCTCAGACGTGCCGGTGCTGCTGATCGACGACGAGGCCGACAACGCCTCGATCAACACGAACAAGGAGGATCTCGATCCCACCCGAACCAATGCCATGATCCGGCGCATCCTGGGGCTCTTCGCGAAATCCTGCTATGTCGGCTACACGGCGACGCCGTTCGCCAACATCTTCATCAATCCCGATGCCTATGACGATGACGTGCGCGAGGAACTGTTCCCGCGCGACTTCATCTACTGCCTCGACGCGCCGACCACCTATTTCGGCGCGGAGAAGGTCTTCCTCGACGACGAGACCAGCCAGTCGATCGTGAATCCGATCGACGACTGCGAGGATTTCCTCCCCTACAGGCATAAGCGCGACGACCCGGTATCGGAGCTGCCGCCCAGTCTCTACCGCGCCCTCGACGAGTTCATCGTGGCCCGCGCCATTCGCAACCTGCGCGGACAGACCGGCAAGCACTGCTCGATGATGATCAACGTATCGCGCTTCGTGCCGGTGCAGCAGGCCGTGCGCGATTTCCTCAGCCTGCGCGAGAAGAAGATCAGGGACGCGGTCCGGACCAACTATCAGATGCCGGAGTCCGTCTCCTCGGCGAACGTGTACATGCACGGTCTGGAGCAGGCGTTCGACGCCGAATATGCCGACGCGGGCTTCACCTGGTCCGAGGTCAAGGCCGCGCTTAACGGCGTGTTCGACCACCTCCACCTCTACGTCATCAACAGCAAGAGCGATGAGGTGCTCGACTACACCCGGTACGAGAAGGAGGGCATCGGGCTCACCGCGATCGCCGTTGGCGGTCTCAGCCTGTCGCGCGGCCTGACCATCGAGGGCCTGACCGTCAGCTACATGTATCGCAACACGAAGATGTACGACACGCTCATGCAGATGGGCCGCTGGTTCGGCTATCGGCCGGGCTTCGAGGATCTGTGCCGCGTCCATCTCTCGCGCGACTCCATCAACTGGTATTCCCATATCGCCGAGGCCGCCGAGGAACTCACCCAGCAGGTCAAGCGGATGCGGCGCGACGGCCTCAGCCCGAAGGATTTCGGCCTCTATGTCCGCTCGCATCCGGACAGCCTCCTGATCACCGCCGCCAACAAGATGCGGTCGGGTCAGGAGGTCACGGTCGAACAGACCTTCAGCGGACGGCTGCGGGAGAGCTACATCGTCTCGACCGATCCGGAGGTGAACTCCCGGAACTTCGACCTGATTGCCGAGCACTGGCGCGCCGGATTCGGAGGGCGGCCGGAGGGGGCTACCGAAAAGGGCGTCATCTTCCGCGACGTTCCGATTGCGGTGGTCGAGGATTTCCTGACCCGGTTCGAGTGTCACTCGACCTTCGCCGGCGTAAAATCGGATGTGGTGAACTATCTCGAACGGATCGCGGAAAAGCGTCCGCTCGCCGACGTCCTGCTCATCTCCCCAGGAGGCGCTCCGGGCGATGGCGGGCCGTTCACGCTGAGAAACCAGGTACGCGTCGTCGGCAAGGATCAGCCGAACGGAACCGCGTGGCGTCTGAACAAGGATCGTGTCGCCTCCCGCGGCGACGAGAAGCTCGGGCTCGACGATAAGCAGCGCAAGGAGGCGGAGGCGCTGGCCGGCGGCGAGGACGGAACCGGCGCGGTGTCCGACACGCACTATCGGATGGTGCGGAACAGGCCGCTCCTGATGATCCACAGCCTCGAACCCAGGGACGGCGCTGTGGCAGGGCCGATCGCCGCTTTCGGCGTGAGCTTTCCCTACGGGGACTACTCGACCACCATCAACGTGGTCGTGAACAGAGTCTGGCTCCAGCAGATGCAGGGCTATGGCGACGACCCGGACGAAGAGGAGGATTACGATGTCTGAGTCCTCGCCGTGGGATGACATCGCGGTCCCTGGCGCGGACCTCAACGTCCGCCAGGTCCCCGGCGAAACCGCTGTGCCCTGCTTCTGGGGACGGGACACGACCGGCGCGTGCCTGTTCATTGCGGAGCTTCAGGGCGACCACACCGACCCGTTCCGAAAGAATGTCGTCACGGTGCATGGCATCGACGTCGATCTTCGTGGGGGCGAGCCGGGACAGCAGCGCCTCGTCCTCACCCTCGAAAAGCAGGTCGACCGCGACCTTTTCGAGAGCCTCTGCCGCACCCTCGCATCCGCGCTGGAACGCGCCACCGACTCCGCCAGTTCGCTCGCCGTCGCGCTGGCGCACATCCGGCGCTGGAAGACTTTCCTGTCCGGTCGCAGCCAGCACCTGTCGGCCGAAGAGGTCCGCGGCCTCTTCGCCGAGCTCGCCTTCCTGCTGGAGCTGATCGAACGGCAGCCATCGTCAGCCGCCGTCGAAGCCTGGCTCGGCCCGGAGAAATCCCATCAGGATTTCATCTTCGGCAACACGGCGGTTGAGATCAAATCGCTCTCCGGCACCGAGCGCAGCACGGTCCGCATCTCATCGGAGGATCAGCTCGAGTCGCTCAACGATGAACTGTTTCTGCGCATCTACCGGCTGAGCAGTCTGCCCGACGCGGCAGCCGCGCAGTCCCTCAACGAAATCGTCGCTGCAGTGCAGACGTTGCTTGCCGACGCGGAAGCCGTCGAGGCGTTCGACCGCAAATTGGTCGCGCACGGCTATGCGCCGTTGCCCGATTATGACCAACCCCGCTTCGTCGTCAGCGATACGCACAGCTTTCGCGTCGGCGACGGTTTTCCGCGTCTCATACGGTCTCAGCTCCCGACAGGCATCGACCGGGTCGCCTACGATATCCGGCTGGAAACCATTTCACCTTACGAATGCGATGGCGCGGGAGTCTTCGGGGGGAGCTGATGGAACAGACGGTCGAGGAGTTCTTTCACGACTTCCGCCAGGAGACGCTGGCCGATGCCGAGGCCAACAGCACCTATCAGCTTGAAGCCTTCATGGAGGCAGTCTCCACCGAGCTGATCGAAACCGGCTTCATCGAGGGATTCGAGCATTGCCACTATCGCGCTCCGCGAGGCATGCGCGTCGACGGCTACTGGTTCAACGACGAGGGCGCGCTCGACATTTTCGTGGCCGACTTCGACTGTCGTCGCGAGCTGGAGACGCTGACGCGCACCGATGTCGATGCGGCGTTCAAGCGCGTCGTCAACGTCTTCGAGGCAAGCCTGCAGGGCGCGCTGGAACCTGACGTGACCACGCCCGAATACGGACTGGTGCGGCAGATCGCCGATCGCCGGGCCCTGCTGCGTCAGGTGAATTTCTACCTGGCCTCCGAACGGGTGCTGAGCGACCGCTTCCAGGCATTTCCTGACGGCGAGGTCGGCGGCATCCGCGCGACCTATCACATCTGGGATATGGCGCGGTTCCAGCGCCAGCGCAGCTCGCGCGGGCACAAGGAGCCGCTCGATATCGACTTCGTGGAGCTGTTCGGAAACGGGATCGCCTGCCTGCCGGCCAATCTCGGCTCCGACTCCTATCAGTCCTATCTGATCGTCATGCCGGCTCCGATCCTAGCCGCGCTCTACGACCGGTTCAGTGCGCGGCTGCTGGAACAGAACGTTCGGACCTTCCTCCAGGCCCGAGCGCAGGTGAACAAGGGCATCCGCGCGACCATCATCAACGAGCCGCAGATGTTCTTCGCCTACAACAACGGCATCACGGCGACCGCGCAGGAGGTCGAGACGCGGATGACTGCCAGCGGCCTCCAGGTCGTCCGCATGACCGATCTCCAGATAGTCAACGGCGGCCAGACCACGGCCTCGCTGTTCCACACCCAGCGCCGCGACAAGGCCGATCTCTCGGACATCTTCGTCCAGATGAAGCTGTCGGTGATCGACAGCGAGCAGAGCGAGGTGGTCGTCCCCCGCATCTCGGAATATGCGAACACCCAGAACCGGGTGAACGCGGCAGACTTCTTCTCGAACCATCCCTTCCACGTCCGCATGGCGGAATTTTCGCGCCGCATCTGGGCGCCGGCCCAGCAGGGCGCGCAGCGCGAGACCAAATGGTTCTACGAGCGGGCGCGTGGGCAGTATGTGGACGCGCAGTCGAAACTGACGCCTGGCGAGCAGAAGCGGTTCCGCGCCGAATATCCCAAGACACAGATGTTCACGAAGACGGATCTCGCCAAGTTCGAGAACGTCTTCGACGATCACCCCCGGTGGGTGAACCTCGGCAGCCAGAAGAATTTCGCCCGCTACGCGCTGCGGATCGGCAAGGAATGGCAGAAGTCGTCCGACGGCTTCAACGAGCTGTATTTCAAGCGGGCAATCGCCCGGGGCATCCTGTTTCGCGCGACCGAAAAACTGGTCTCGGCACAGCCTTGGTACAATGGCGGCTATCGCGCGAACATCGTGGCCTACACGCTGTCCATGCTGGGCGAGATCACGAAGCGTCGGAAGGCCAGCGTCGACTATCAGCGCATCTGGGCTGCCCAGACGGTTGATGACGTCCTGTCGGAGGCGCTGGTCACCATCGCCACCGCCATCAACGAGGATATTATCCGCCCGCCGCAGGGCATCTCCAACATCTCCGAATGGTGCAAGCGGGAGGGCTGCTGGACACGACTGCTAGATCAGGCCGACAACATCGTGGAGCTGCTGCCTGAGGCGTTCTGGACGGGACTCGCGTCAGCCGAGGACAACCGGCACGAGGCGAAAACCGCACGACAGACGCAGAAGATCGACAACGGGATCGAGGTGCAGCGGCAGGTCTTCGAGGTCCCGCCGGCGCAGTGGTCGGCGATCCTCCGTGAAGGTTCCAGCCGCCGGCTGCTGACGCCGAAGGAAGTGGGCGTCCTCCAGATCGCGGCACAGATGCCCGCGAAGATTCCGACTGAGCGGCAGAGCGCCATACTGATCGAGATTCTCGGCAAGGCCCAGCAGGAGGGTATTCTTTAAGTGCAGACGCCGAAGGTACCGAAAAAGAAAACAGGCAGGAAGGCACCGAGCGCGGAGACGCTGCGCCGGTTGTTTGCGCTGTCAGGCAATCAATGTGCCAAGCCAGGCTGCCCGACGGTTCTCCTGTCAGCCAATGGCACGCTGGTCGGCGAGGTCGCACACATCGCGGCCGAAAGTTCTGGCGGTCCTCGCTTCGATCCCAAGCTCGACGAAGCTGGCCGTCGTGCTTTCGAAAACCTCCTTCTTCTCTGCTCCACCTGTCACACATTGGTGGATAAGGAGCCCAAAACCTACACAAAGAAAATCCTGCGCAAGTGGAAGCGCGATCGGGAGGCACGGTTTGAGGCTGTCGGCGATCTCCTTCGCAAATCCTATCTCAACGAAATTTCAGATGATGCCGACGTGGCTGGAGCAACCCTTCCGCAGACCTTGAAGGGTTATGTCCAGTTTCTGGTCGACCAGGACGACCAGCCCTTCATTGACGGCGACACGCCCGCTGAAGTGGCGGCCTATGTGGAGAGGCTGCGCCATCTGGCGGTGGCGGATCGTCAATTGATGCTCGCCATCATCGAGAAGGCTATGGTGCTTGGCGGTGCGCGGGAAACGGAGCACGGCATTTCGGTTCATCCCGACGACCTCAAGACGATCAGGGTCAACCACAGTCGGCTTTCCGACTACCGGATCGGCAAGCTGGGGAAGACGCTTGAACGCAACGGGCTTGGCTCTCTTGATGTCGATGACGGCGAACCAGACCTGTTCATTTCGTGCATGCACATCGACATGGGCTGGTCCACATTGAGTGCCTATCTTGAGGGAAAGGGAGCCACCCTCGGTAGCCTACTCCTCGATTTGAAGTTTGGTTTGCTCGATTAGCGGATGATCGAAATTCGCGGCAAGGCTCGACAAGGGCATTGTATAGAAAAGCCGAGCCGGATCGGCCATTCCTCGGATCACGGCTCCGAGTCCTGCCTACCGACCGAAGGGAAGCCGCCCATCAGCAGCGCAGCCGCGATCGTCGCATAGCCTTCCGGACCCCGCTGCACATTCCCGAGGAGGAGACGCCGCATCGCCGCACCCTCCTGGCATGTTGTCCGCGTGCGGCGGCGTGGCCGGGAAAGCCTTCTGATTGCCGCGAAGTCGACCGCATCGACAAGCGTGCGCAGGCCGGCGAGCTGAGCTTCGATATCGGACGGTGCGACATCAAGCCAGCCATCCGGAAGGCCGGCAGCCGCAGCCAGGTCCGCGAGCGGGACACCGAGGGACGCAACCCCGTCCGGGGTGAGCGCCCTGTGCAGGCAGGAATACGCGGGGAAGGCATCCGCGAACTCCAGCGTCAGGCGTGCCAGTTTCGCGACATGTTCCGAACAGCACTCCACGATATCGCGATCATAGAGTTCCGGCGGAACGGGATGGGTGCCCTCGGCGAATCGATAGGTCCAGCGGCGCCTTGAAGTCGAACTGCCGAACCCGACCGTCCGGACGCGACCTTCCTTCTGCGAGAAATTGCGCAGCAACAGGAAGAACCGCGCTGCGGCATCGGCGCGCAACTCGTCCTGCTTGACCGCCAGCCATTCACGGAATCCCGGAACATGCGCCATTTCCTTCTGAAGAAGGAAGGTGACGCTTCGCGCCGCACTCAGGAACGCGTTCAGATTGTATTGGAGGTGGTGTGGCTGAGAACGGCGCAGTCGACTCACGAAATAGTCAGCCTCGAACAATCGCTCCTCAACCAGCAGGAGGCTGGTCAACCGGACGGAAGTCATATCAGGCGATCGAGAGCCGACATGCCCTCATCGCTCCAGTTGGTGCAGCAGTTGCCGGGCGAAGACGTTCAGCCTGGGAATGCGGTCGGCAAAGACTTCGACATGCCCCGAATTGTTCAGCAACCCGACATCGGCCGCCTCCGCTGCTGCGAGGATCGGTCCCAGACGTTCCCGCGCCACCGAGAACAGAATATGAGGGACCTGCGAGGAATGCGACGTGTCGCCCAGCAGCCCGCCGTTGCAGCTCGATATCGGTGCCGCGCCTGCCGCCGAAAGCGCGAAGATTGCCCCTGCCGTGCCGATGTCGAAGCCGCTCAACTCACTGGCGTCCTCGTAAAGCCCCTCGAGAATTTCCTCCAGCCGGTCATCATCGTCACCGATCGCCTCGATCTCGTCGAGCACTTGAGCTTCTTCGGCGACAATCTCCCGGGCGTCAGCGATCGAGTAACCCCGCATGTCGACGTAGGCGTGGTTCAGCAGGATCCCGTCCTTTGCGTCGGCATTCTCGAACGGACCGATAGCGGCAGGGTCAACCTCCCGCACGATCTCCAGATCAATGCTCTCCCACATCGCTCGCTACCCCGTTGAGCTGGCTGTTGATGACCTTCTCGGCCATTGCCTGTGAATAGGCTATTCCGGGACGAATTTTAGGTGTTTGTCGGCCGAACAGACAAGCGGGATTGTAGGCTCGTCTGCGTGATCGGCCCCGAGATCGTCGGGGAACAGCGTCGGCTGTGGTTCGAGCCGCGCCCTTGTTTCGGGGTAGCTGATGTCGAAACAGCGCAGGCGGTTCGCCAGAAGCCGGGCGATGTCGCCGATGGCCACCATCCTGCGAACGCGATCCGAGTCCGCCAGCTTGCCAAGTATGTTCGGCGAGGCGCCGGCCAGAGCGACTTCGAGATGGAGCGACAGTGTTGATTCATCGAGTCGGGTCATATCGCCGATTGGAACGAAAAGCGAACATCTTGTCAATGGTCGCGCGATGGCCAAGCCGATGCTTTGCCTTGAGGGGAAAGCCTTCCCCTGAGCGCGAGCCCCTCGGTCTCCCGCTACCCCTTCATGCGGGGGGCTCCGCCCCCCCGCAACGCCCCCCGTGTAGAGTGAGAGGAAGGCGGGAACGCCGTGACGGGAAAAGGTCGGGAGAGAGGCTCCTGACGCCCGTCGCGGAGACTTCCCATGGCAACAGTCCTATCCCAAGCCGATCGTCTTGCCGCCGCAGCCGGCTTCACGGTTGACATCTCCCGCGGCCAGCGCATCGGCCGCGTCTCCTCCGAATGGTTCTCGCGGCCTGACGACGAGCGATACCTGTCACTGTCAGAGCTCTATGCTGCGGTGAAGGCCCGTGCGGAGCGAGCCACGACCCGGACGGTCGAGACCCGGGAAGTCCGGGTCGAGGCGGATCGCGACAATGCCGAGCGCCTCGCGCTGGTCATGCCCGGCCGGGACGTGCCGGTCGCGCCCACACATTGGTCGTTCGGCCAGCTTTGCAGCCTGGTCGGCGCGCCGTCTTCCTACCTGCGCCAGCTTCCGGCGCCGCTCGCCGGCATCAACATGCAGCATGGCCTGCTGTCCCATCGCGGTGAGCTCATGAAAACGCTGGAGACCGAGGACGGCCGCACCGAGCTGCGCGCCGTCACCGGCCCCGACTACGGCCGCATCTGGGATCATGAGCTGGTCGCCGCGGTCATGAAGATCGCCGGCAACGGGACCGGCGATACGCGCTGGAAGGTGCCGGGGGTGCTCGACTGGTCGACGATGACCCACAACCCCTTCGTCGAAGTGACCAAGGACACGACGACGCTCTATGCGAGCGACCGCGACGTCTTCCTGTTCCTCGTCGACGATGCCCATCCGATCGAGGCCGGGCGGCTGCCGAACGGCGATTCCGATCTCTACTTCCGGGGCTTCTACTGCTGGAACAGCGAGGTCGGCTCCAAGACGCTCGGCATGGCGAGCTTCTATCTCCGCGCGGTCTGCATGAACCGCAACATCTGGGGCGCTGAAGGTTTCGAGGAGATCAGCATCCGGCACTCGAAGTTCGCCGCCAATCGCTTCGCGCATGAGGCGGCGCCGGCCTTAGAGCGGTTCGCCACCTCCTCGCCCGCGCCGTTCATGTCCGGCATCAAGCACGCGCGAGCGCAGATCGTCGCCAGGACCGACGACGACCGCCAGGACTTCCTGAGGAAGCGCGGCTTTTCGAAAGGAGAGACCGAGAAGATCATTGCCACCGTGCTCGACGAGGAAGGCCGGCCGCCGGCCTCGATCTTCGATTTCGTGCAGGGGATCACGGCGGTCGCCCGCGCGAAGCCGCACCAGGACGCGCGGCTCGCGCTCGAAGCCAAAGCGGGCAGAATGCTCGCGACTGTGCGGTAACGCGTAGGACATATCTTTTCGGGCACCACCGAAGGCGGTGCCCGGCTCCTCTCGCCATGGGCCCGGGTGCGATGACCGGACTTAGTGACAAGCGGCCGCAGGGTGCGTCCAACGGGATATGCAGGCGCGCCCCACTATCCGCCGCGATCAAATTCCGACCGACATCTGGCTGAGATGCCTTGATGACCGGCCGCCATCACTCCGTCCGGACGGAGCGGCGGCTGTTCACAGGAGATTGGCGCGACAGGTGCCCGGTTCGACCGATCGCCGCCCGGCATCCCCGTCGTTCCCGGCCCATGGCGGGAAGTCAGCATTCCCTGGTGCCGATGGCGTGGTTCTCTCCCCTCCAGAGGGAGAGGGCCGCGCCGGCTCCATGACGGGTTCGAGGCCGAGAGAGAGGCTCCCGGCCGCCCGTCGTGGAGAAGTCCCATGACCAAGCATGTGAAAATCGCGCTCAACGGTTCGATCGACATCCCGTTCAACCAGCTGGTGCTGAGCCAGGCCAATGTCCGGCGGGTGAAGGCCGGCGTCTCGATCGACGCGCTCGCCGCCGACATCGCGCGGCGCGGCCTCCTGCAGAGCCTGACCGTCCGTGCCCAGCGCGACGATGAGGGCAACGCAACCGGTCTTTACGAAGTGCCGGCCGGCGGACGCCGGTTCCGGGCGCTCCAACTCCTCGTCAAGCAGCGCAAGATGACCAAGACCCAGCCGGTCCCGTGCATCCTGCGCGACGATGACGTGATCTCGGCCGAGGAGGACAGCCTCGCCGAGAACACACACCGCGAGGCGCTGCATCCACTCGACCAGTTCCGCGCCATGCAGCAGCTCGTCGGGCAGGGCACCGACATCGAGACCGTCGCGGCCACCTTCATGGTGACGCCCGCGGTGGTGAAGCAGCGCCTGCGGCTCGCTTCCGTCTCGCCGAAGCTCCTCGACGTCTACGCCGAGGACGGCATGACGCTCGACCAGCTCATGGCCTTCGCGGTCACCGAGGACCATGCCCGCCAGGAGCAGGTCTGGGAAATGGTCGAGGGCACCTACAATGCCGAGCCCTATTATATCCGCCGCAAGCTGACCGAGAACACGGTTCACGCATCCGACCGGCGCGTGCGCTTCGTCGGACTCGGCGCCTATGTCGAGGCTGGCGGCCATGTGCTGCGCGACCTGTTCGACGACGATTCCGGCGGCTGGCTCGAGGATGTCGCGCTGCTCGACCGGATGGTCGACGAGAAGCTCCAGGCCGAGGGCGCGCGGATCGGCGAGGAAGGCTGGAAGTGGGTGGCCGTCGCCATCGATTTCCCGTGGAATGCGTCGCAGGGCCTGCGCGAGATCGACGGCGAACAGCCCGCGCTCAGCGAGGAAGACGAGGAGATCGCGGGCATCGTCGAACGGCCGCTCGTCTACGATCCTGAGGAGGTCGCGCGCGCCGGCGTCTTCGTCAGCCTCGACCGGAACGGCTCGCTCTACATCGAGCGCGGGTTCGTGCGGCCCGAGGACGAGCCCCCGAGCGAGCCCGACACCGATGTCGGAGCCGGCGAGGACCGCATGGTGGAAGACGAACAGCGGGGCGCCATCGTCAACGTCGGCGGCGCGCCGGACACCGCAGCCGACAAGGAGACGGTCGACGAGGCGGAGGACCAGCTGCGTCCGCTCCCCGACCGGCTGGTGAGCGAGCTTACCGCCTGGCGCACCATCGCGCTCCAGGATGCGTTCGCGCAGAGTCCGAGCATTGCGTTCGCCGGGGTGCTGCACGCCATGGCGCTCTCGGTCTTCTATCATGCCAGCCGGGAATCCTGCCTCCAGCTCAGCCTCACCACGGCGTCCTTCGGCCAGTCCGCCCCAGGCACGCGCACGGCACAGCCCGCGCAGGCGATCGCCGAGCGGCACAATGCGTGGAAGGCGCGGCTTCCCGAGGACGACGCGGAGTTGTGGGATGCGCTTCTGGCGCTGGACGCCGACAGTCAGGCGGACCTGTTCGCTCATTGCGCGGCCTATGCGGTCAATGCCCAGTGGGAACGGGTCAGTCCCTATGACAGCAGGGTGTCGCCCGCCACGATCGAGCGGCGGATCGCGCACAGCCACGTGCTCGCCCGGGCTGTCGGTCTCGACCTGACCGCATCCTGGCAACCCACCGTCGCCAGCTATCTCGGCCAGGTGACCAAGGCGCGGATTCTCGAAGCGGTGAGCGAAGCGAAGGATCCCGCGACCGCCAGCCGGATCGAGAAGCTCGGCAAGGCCGATATGGCGCGCGAGGCCGAACAGCTCCTCGCCGGCACCGGCTGGCTGCCGGAGCCGATGCGGACGCCCGAGCCGACTGCATCGGACGTCGAGCCATCGGTGGCGAACGACGGCGAACCAGCCATCGACACGATCGAGCCGGCGTCGGAGGATCATGCCGACGCCGACGACAGGCTCCCGATCGCGGCCGAATAATCCCTGCCCAAGCCTGGGGGTCCGTCGCTGCGGCGGACCCCTTCTTTTTGCGGGAGGCGTTCATGTCCGGTGCCGCAACCGATCTCTCGCGCAAGCTCGCGCGCAATGCCAAGGATGTCTGCCGGCACTATCTCCGCGCCGGCCGGCGTGTCGGCAAATACTGGATCGTCGGCGATGCGCTGGGTTCACCCGGCCGCAGTCTCTATGTCCGTCTGGACGGCCCCGAATATGGCAAGGGCGCAGCGGGCAAATGGACCGACGCCGCGACCGGTGAGCATGGCGATCTTCTCGACCTGATCGCCCTCAACCGCGGCCATCACCGCCTCACCGAAACCCTGGACGAAGCGCGCTCGTTCCTGTCGGTGCCGAAGCCGGCGTCGGACTACGACCCGAATGAACCGCGTGCACCACGCGGATCGTGCAGGGCGCCCCGTCGTCTGTTCGCTGCGTCACGGCCGATCGCCCGCACCCTCGCCGAATCCTATCTGCGCACGCGCGGAATTACCGGTGTGCGGACCGAACGCTGGCTGCGATTCCATCCGCGCTGCTGGTATCGTGCCGACGAAGACGATGCGCCGGGCACGCCTTCATCCTTCCCGGCCTTGATCTCCGCGGTTACCGACAACGATGGCCAGATCACAGGTGTCCATCGCACCTGGCTCAACCCCGCCACCGCCGACAAAGCCAATATCGTTACCCCCCGTCGGGCGATGGGCGACCTGCTCGGGCACGGCGTGCGATTCGGCACGGCGGGGCCAGTCATGTCCGCCGGCGAGGGCCTCGAGACCATTCTCTCGTTGCGGATGCCCTTGCCGGCATTGCCGATGATCGCGTGCCTCTCATCGGCCCATCTCGCGGCGATTACCTGGCCCAAGCCGCTTCGCCGGCTCTATGTCGTGCGTGATGCCGATGGGGCGGGCACGAGTGCCTGGGGCACGCTCGTCGAGCGTGGCGCCGCGGGCGACATCGAGGTCCTCCCGCTCGTTCCGCCGACCGGCACCGACTTCAACGATGCCCTGCTCGCGCTGGGCCGAGAGGCGCTCGCCACGGCGATCGCACCGCAGCTGCTCCCGGGCGATGCCGACCGCTTCCTCATGCCGACCGCATAACCATCTGCCCATGTCGGGAGCCGCACGGGCGGGCCTCCAAGGGGCGATCTGGCGGCGACGCAGGGCCGGCGCAACGGGGCGCGGCGGCTATTTTCCGCCGCTCCGGCTGATACCGTCGCTTTGCAGCGCGAGACAAAATAGCCGCCGCTCCCCGTCCTCCGCTTCGCTTCGACCCATTCGGACATTGTCGGTCACTTCGAGCTGCCTGGGAAGAGGGGTGCGCCGCCCCTGCGCCGCCGCCCGAGAGGATCGCCCGGAAGGCCGACGCGCCCGTGCGGGGCCGACAGGAGAAGGAGATCATCATGACAACCGACGACGACGAAGACGGGGTCCTCTCGCAGACCGCCCACCTCCTCGACGAGATCGCGCTCTACGGACACCGCCCTTTCGAGGACGAGCCCGACCCCAGGCCGCTCCCGGAGCCCCGGCGAGCCGCCGGTGCGATCGCCGACATGTTCGACGCGATGGTCGCCACATTGCAGGATACACGGCTCGAGCCCGATCTGGAGGATCTGCTCTGGGCGGTCGGCAACATCTTCCACCGCGCAGCCCAGCGGATCGAACGCCAGCTTGACGACAATGAGGTCGCGCAGCGCCGCTCGGTCCGCGCGCAAGACGGCAGCGAGGTCAGATCAGTCGAGCTCGAAACCCTGCTGTGCGAGGGCGCCACGCTGATCGAGCGCCGCGACGCGATGGAATTCTTCCGTGAAGCGTCAGCCGAGCAATTTCGGCTGCACACGGGACGCGCCTGGACGCCTCGCAGCGGCTCATTGGTCAACCGTAAGGCGCTAACCGCCGCAGTGGTCGACAGCCGCGAGTTCATCGCGGCGCGCCGGCGCGCCGACAATCAGGTCCTCATCTCCGCGGGCACGCGGATCGCGATCACCGGCGGCGGCGACTACCAGGATCACGCTCGCATCTGGGACGCCCTCGACAAGGTCCGTGCCAAGCATCCCGACATGGTTCTGCTGCATGGCGGCACGCCAACCGGCGCCGAGCATATCGCCGAATGCTGGGCTCGCAGCCGCAAGATCGCGACGATCGCGTTCCGGCCCGACTGGAATCGCCACCACAAAGCCGCTCCGTTCAAGCGCAACGACGCGCTGCTTGCCGAATTGCCGGTGGGCGTGCTCGCGTTCCCGGGCACGGGCATCAACGCGAATCTCGCCGACAAGGCCCGCAAGATGGGCATCCCGGTCTGGCAGTTCGAATGAACTCGAGCCCCAGCCCATCGGAAATCTACCGCAATGAGGCCTCACTGCCCGGTCAGGTCGAAGGATTGGCAGCCTTCCGGCGACCGCCCGCCTTGCGTGGCGGCGCCTTCTGCCCTGGCTTGCGGCCGAGCCCGATCTTCTTGGCCATAGCACGGCGCTTCTCGCTGTAGGCTGGGGCCACCATGGGATAGTCCGCCTTGAGCCCATAACGCGCGCGATATTCCTCCGGCGTCAACCCATGGGTCGAAAGGTGTCGCCGCAGTGTCTTGTAGGGCTTGCCGTCGATCATCGAGATGATGTGATCCTTGGACGCGAGCGATTTGCGCACGCTGACCGCGGGCACTTGCTCGGCCGCTGCCGTCGACGGTCCGGCGTCCGCGGATACGTCGCCGGACAAAGCGGCAACGGCATCGTGCATCGACTTCAAGAACTCGGGCACCTCCTCCTTAGTCGCGCGGGTATTGGGATTGGCGAGCCATGCAATGGTGAGCTCGGTCGCAAGCTCCAGATGGCTATTTGCGCCTTTTTCCTCTTCGGGCATCTGCGAGCCTCCCTAACTTATCTGTTTGTCTTCACTCCGCTCGCCCCGTCTTGTTGCCCCGGCGCCAGCTGAGGTCAATCTCCTGCGGCCATTGGCTTTCGGCAATCGAGCCCGGCTCCTTCCACCTTGGAGCGCCTTCCCCGCTCTTTGAGGCGCAAGTCCTTCCCGGCCCCGGGCCGTCTCACGATCAACCCGTAAAGGGTCCGCTATCCGACAAGCGGATGCGGCCGCTGCTCGGCTTCGCCTCCCGTAGCGGTGACGTGCGGCCCTGGGCCGGATGCGTCGGCGCCTGTCGAGCGGGGAAACGCCCCGCTCCTTCGAAGACGGGAGCCAACTATGTCCCTCGAAACCGCACAGCGCCTCGCCTGGAGCCTCGCCTGCAGTCTCAAGGTGATCATCGTCCTCATCAGGACCGATGACGGCTACGCCGCCATGCCAAGCGACGACTATGACGACGACCCCGATCGGGTCGTGCGCGAATATGACATATTCGCCCTGTGAAGAGCCTGAGCACCGGCAGCACACGCCACGGCCGCGCCTTTCGCCGCACCGGCAATTTTGCTATGCTCCCCACGCGCTGCGGTGGCTGGTGGAAGCGCGTCCGACATCCATTCGGAAGGACGCACCATGATCGCCATTCTACTGCCGCTCGCCCTGCTCGGCATCGGCTTCCTGTTCTATCTTATCCTTGTCAGCGCGACCTACTCGCTGCCGCTGTTCGTCTGCCTGGCGGCAGGTCTCGCAGGTTTCGAGGCCGGCCTCTCGATCGCAGCAGCGCTCCTGGTTGGCATCATCGCATTCGCGCTGGCGATCGCGGTTGGCCGCTTCATGGCGCTGACGCTTCCGAAGCACGGCCGGCTCGGTCTCGCGCTCGCCTTCGCAGCTCCCGCCGGCGTCGCCGGCTATTCGGTCGGCCGCATGGTCGCCGCGCTGACCGGCTTTGCCGACTTCACATTCGTGGTCGCGCACGGCACCGCCGCGATCTGCGCGGCGGTCGCGGTGCAAAGGGTTCACCGGCCCGCCTGAGCGGAGCCCCCCACGGCAGCATCTGGATGTCGTAGCTCATTCCAGCCCTTGAATGCTACGGTGCTGACGTCATCCAGCGCTGCCCGAACCGCCTCACTCATGTCCAAGAGACGGAGGCTCGGTGGCCAATTTTCGGGCTCTTCTTGCCGCGGCTCTTGCCTTCCCCGCCCGACTCCAGATGTCGAAGCGGCGGTTTTCTATCCCCGCGCGTGCATAAGCGTTCAACAGCGAACCAAATCGCGCGGTGAAGAGCATCGGGGTCGGTGAATTTTCATCCTCGCGAATGATTCGCGCGGTCACGAAGCCATTTTGCTCATGGAGCCGGCGAAGGCAGGCAAGCAGATCCTCATCCGTGAATCTGCTCGCGAGTTCAGGCCAGCGGGGCGTGGTAATCCTGCGAGGCGGCTCGCCAGCCCTACTAGCTTTCAGCCGTTCATGGCCAAGCCGCTGGAGTTCGGTCCGGCCATGCGGAATGCCCGCCAACCTGTAGGCGTCCGTGAGTTTGCCGAAATGACGCTGAAAGATGCTGACGCTCGGGACCGTGGAATCGCTGTTGATCACGTGCTCGTTCACGTAGCCGAGGCGCTCGTGAAGCGCGCGCAGACGGGTGAGCAGTTCGCCCTTCGAAGCGGGTTTGATTCCTTTGCGGGGATGCCACCACCCCTCCGGCTTGTAGCCAACCAGCTCGTATACCCGGTGAAGCGAGCCGAACTGCCGCAACAAGACGCTGGTGCACGGCGTATAAAGGCACTGATCAATCAACTTCCCGGTGAGATAGCCCTTTGTGCGCAGCAGCCGCGAAACGGCTGCCAGATTCTCCTCCGGCGGAACGTTATGCCGCCGAATCCGCAGGCGTAGCGCCACGTTCTCAAACTGAACGCGGCTGATGATCGGCTCCGTCACCTTCGTCTTGACCAGGGCCTCGGGCGGGTTCTTGCGCGGTTTGGATTTAAGCCTCTGGGTGGTGCGGTTGAAGACATAGATGCCGAGCACCAGCTCGTCGGCAAGAATCCGGCGCACACGAGAATAGCTCCAGGTTGGATGGTCGCCGGTCGGGGCGTCAGAATCCGTCAGCCGCTCGGCGATCTTTTGGATGCTCATCCGGTCGCGTGTGTACCAGGTGAAGATGTCGCGGATGACCTTTACCTCGTCCGACGGACCGATCGCGTAGACGACACGCTGATTGTTCAGCGCTTTCGTCTGCCCCCGTTCCAGCTTCTGGATGGGTTGGTCGTCTTCGTCGACGAGCACGCGCTCGAATCCAAAACGACGGGGGCCGCCGAGTTTGTGGCCTATCTTCGCTTGCAGGAGCTGCGCGTAAAGAACCTTGCTCGACAGCTCCCGGCTGTATTCCGCGGCCTGGAGACGCTTGATCTGCTTCAGCAGCGCCATCACCGGCGTACCGTCATTGTCGAATGGTTCCGCGCAGTAGATGACGGGTACACCCGCTTCGAAGCAGATGAACTCGTAGTGGCCGCTTTGATCGAGGTTCTGGAAGCGGCCCCAGCGGCTCACATCCAGAACCAGAATCCGCTCAAAAGGGCGCGATGGCTTGATCACATCCGCCAACAAGGCCTGGAGGCCAGGACGCTCCCGCAGTGTGAGGCCGCTCTCGCCGGGGTCGGTATAGGTCTTGGTTATCTTGAACCCATGCTGCTCAGCATAGGTTGAAATCGCCCGTGCCTGGTTTCGGATCGAATAGCGCTGATGCTCCTTCGACATGCGCAGGTACTGCGCTGCCGGCACGAGTGTTTGCGGGGAATTTTCAGACATCGTGTAACTCCTTCGCTCCTGCGCAGCCATCGCCGACCGCACTCGCCGCCTTCGCAGCAAGCACGGACGCTACGGCTATGTAAGAAGGGCACGGTCCGTCTGAGCCGATCCCATCGCCAGCGCGACTTGATCTAGAGGCCTCGCCCGGAAGGCTCTGGGCTGCCTTTGTCGCGACTGCATCATCGTCGTGCCGGGAAGGGCGCCGACGATCATCGGCGTGCCGCCACGCCGTTGGGACGGCCTGCGATCGGCGGTGAGCTGCCAGATGGCGTCCGCGCAGGAACGCGGCCTTCGTTGGCGCAAGCCTCAGAGCGACGATCCCGACAGCTCGCAAGCCGCCGTGCAGGACCAGCGTCTCGCTGTTGGTGATGCCGGTACGAGGGACGGAGCCCTGCCTTTATCCCGCCGTTCCCATCCCGAACCTGCGAACGCAGCTCGCCGGTGTCTGCAAAACCGCCCCATGGTCGGCCATGTCTCCTCTTGGAAGATCACGACCCCGGCCCAGGGGCGGCCTCTCGGAGATGGCTTGATGACCGCGTCCGGCTTCGCCTCTGCCGCTCATGGCCGCAACGGCTTGCGGGCACGCTTTTTTCCCCTGCGGCTTCGCCGCATTCCGCGCGGAGCAAAAAAGTGCACCCGCCGCCGTCCTCCGCGGATGCTCCGGGCCTTCGGCTGCGTCCGCGGCAGCCCCGGTCCTTCCCCAAGCCATCGAGGCCGCACTCGGGCGGGCTCGAGGATCACAAGGAGACTTCATCATGGCTACCATCGGCAGCTTCAAGAAGACCGCCAACGACGAGTTCGTCGGTGAGATCGTCACCCTCTCCGTCCAGGCCAAGGGCGTGCGGATCGTTCCGGACAGCAACCCGGCCAGCGAGAACGCACCCTCCCATCGGGTGATGGTGGGTCGCGCGGAAATCGGCGCGGCGTGGACCAAGCGCTCGAACGAAGGCCGCGATTATCTCGGCCTCAAGCTCGACGATCCGAGCTTCACCGCCCCGATCTACGCCAACCTCTTCGACGACGAGGACGGCGAGACCTTCAACCTCATCTGGTCGCGTCCCTCCCGGCGCAATGGCGACTGAGCCGCCCAACCAGCGCCCCGCCCGGAGCCATCCGGGCGGGGCTTTTCCTTTCTCTTCACAACCACCCTTCGGAGTGCAGCCGCACCAGGCGTCGCCCGCGATCGACGGCAGTCCGCGCCTTGCCATCGGTCCCATCCCATAACGTCAACGGCATAGGCCGATGACCCGCAGCGGCAATTGCCCGGCGATTCCAGGCACTTCATCCTTACCGCGACGGAAGCGATCCATCCACGAGCGGAGGATACATGCCCGGCTATCACAAGCTGCTTTTGCCAGAGAGCTATCGCACGCTGCTCGATCTCGACGCATCCGGTTTTGCCTGGGAATGGCTCCGCCGCAATCCCGAGTTCCGCGCCGTGTGGGCTAGGGCTGGCGAGGATTCCCGCCTTGCCTCGGCCCGCGCGCTCGTCGCTGGACGCCGGATCACCCATGCGGTCACGCGGCTCGGGGCGCATCCGCTGGAAAGGAAGACGGTCCCCTGGGGCCTCACTTTCTCGCCGGCGCCTGACACGTCTGCGACCGACCACCCCTTGATCGGCTGGACCCCGCAGTTGCGGGGCGACACCCTTTCGCTGGTGCGCCCGCTGCCCTGGGCACGCCCGCTCGACAGCTTGCGTTTCGAGCCGTCGCGCTGGGGTCCGGGCGTGTTCCAGCTCGAAACAGCCGACGGCGCGCATCTCCTCATCCGCCGCCACGGCTCCGCCGAATTCGCGCTCTGGCTGCCCACCGGCCTTGGCCCCCGCCCGCACGGCTCGTTTGGTGTCCATTTGCATGCCGATCGGCATCTCGCCCATCGCGCCCAGGTCGCGGCGCGATTGTGCCGGGCGATCGGGATCGGGCAGCCACTGTGGCCACGGCGTCACCGCCATGCCCATCGCCTGGCCGCGATGCTCTACATTCACGATTGCGCGGCGGACGGCGTTTCGCTGCGCGACATCGCGGCCGAGCTGCTCGCGCCGATGCCCGGCGACTGGCGCTCAAGCTCCGAGCGCTCGGACCTGCGGCGCCTCGCCGATGCGGCCGCCGTCATGGTCGCGGGCGGCTATCGCGCCCTGCTCGCGCCGCGCGGCAACCCCCAAAGCTGACCGGCTCATTGCGCCAAGGATTCGGCGGCGATCCGCGCCCAGATTGTGGCCGCAATCGGCACCCCTCCATTCCGGCCACCCGCTTACCCCTTCTTCCGCCGATCATGTCCTCGTTCGCGCCGTTCGTCCCCTCGGCGGCGCGGCCACTTCATTCATCGCAAGGACGATCATGGCCGACATCATCAAGGACACGCGCTACCTGCGCACCAAGGAGGCCGCGCATTATGTCGGCCTTTCCGCGCGGACGCTCGAGAAGCACCGCACCTATGGCACCGGGCCCGCCTACCGGAAGATCGGCGGGCGCGTCATCTATTCGATCGAGGACCTTCGCGCATGGTGCGATCGCGGCGCCTGCGCATCGACCTCCGATCCCAACAACGGCAAGGTCCTGCCCGCGATCCGCCAGCCTGGCGACGGCGCGGACGACGAGGACGGTCGGTCATGACGCATCGCACCGCCCATCGCGTCCGCATCCGCGCGATCGCTCCACGCGCATCGCGCCGCAAGCGCGTTCTCGCCGTTGTCGGCGTTGCGCTGGCCGTTCTCCTCCTTCCGGCCATGCATCGTCCGCCTTTGCGCCTGGTTTGGAACGTGTCGCCGAGCGTGCCGGTCGGGCTCTATCGCATCGACCGAGCCGGCGATCCGCGGCCCGGCGATCTGGTCGCGCTGCGTCCATCGCCCGGCCTCGCCCGCTTGATGGCGGAGCGGTACTATGTCGAAGCCGGTGCGCTGCTCCTCAAGCCGGTCGCGGCGAGCGCGGGCGCGACCGTGTGCCGGCATGGCGCGGTCGTCACGATCGATGGCGTAGCGGTCGCGACCGCGCGGGAACGCGACCGGTTCGGCCGGCCGCTGCCGCGCTGGTCGGGCTGCCGCCTCCTGAACGCGGATGAGCTCTTCCTGCTCGCGCCGGAGAGCCCGGATTCCTTCGACGGGCGCTATTTCGGGCCGGCGGCACGCTCGAATGTCGTCGGGCGCGCCGTGGCGCTGTGGACTCGTCCGTGAGGACGCCTGCTATCTTGGCGGTTGGCGCCCTTGCTGCGGTCGTTTCGGCCATGCCTGCCGACGCACAATCCGCCTCGCCGCGCGGTACTTCCCCCTGCGCCGTCCATGCGCCGGAGGCGGCAAGCCGCGCTCGGCTGCCCGTCGATGTCGTGCTGCGCATCATGCGTGCAGAGAGTGCCGGCAATCCGCGCGTCGTCTCGCACAAAGGCGCGATGGGCTGCATGCAGATCATGCCCGGTACCTGGGTCGAATTGACCCGGCGCCATGCGCTCGGGCGCGACCCGTTCGATCCGCGCATGAACATGATCGGCGGTGCGCTTTACCTGGCCGAGATGGCCGCGCGGTTCGGATTGCCGGGCGCCTATTCCGCCTACAATGCCGGGCCGGGCCGCTATCAGCGTCATATTGCGAACGGCGATCCACTCCCCCGCGAGACCATCGCCTACACCGCGCGTGTGACCGGCGCGGCGCCATCCCAAGGCGCCGTGCTGGCCGCGCCACGATGGCAGGATGCGGGCCTGTTCATGGCGCGCGCCGACATGCCACGGTCGAGCCCGGCGCGGGTCGGCGATGACGGCGGTCGAACGGAGCCCTTTCGGTCCGATGCGACCGCGCACATCGGGAGCGGCCTGTTCCCGCTTGCGCCCCCCGTGCCCGATGCGTCCGGGCCGACGGGCGATGACGCGGGCGCCGAGCATTAACGTCGCATTGGTCATTACCGGTCGAGCACCCTGCGGACGGCCGCCGCGGCGCGCGCCGCTTTTGCCTCCTCCGCTTCGGTTGCGAATGCGCGGGCGCCGCGTCGCCGGAACAAAGCGCGCAAGTTGGCGCCGTCATCGCCTTGCATGTGCGCGGCGAGGTCGAGGAATGCGCCATAGAGCATCGCGCGATCATCGTCGGCGATGTCGACCAGACCGGCCTTCTGCACCAGACCGCCCAGTTCGATCAGGTGCCGCGTGCGTTCGCGTCGTGCCACGGCCCAGGCCCTCGTGTCATGCCGCGCCCGCGCCGCTTCGAGCCGATTGCGCGCCTGCGTCAGTCGCCTTGCCGCCCTCGCTGCCGCCACGAGCGCGGCGCGAGGATTTCCGGCTCGTCTCGCGAAAGAATTGCGCGCCGCGCGTGGACCAGGCGGCCACCGTCGCCTTGTCCTTCTCCGCGACCGCAGCCAGCAAGGCGCCGGCAAGCAGATCGGGATCGAGCGCATCGGCGCCGGTCGCTTCGACCAGTTCGCCGAACTGCTGGATCTTGCGTTGCCGCAGCAGTTTCGCACGCTCGTTGAGCGCCTTGAGCTCAGCGTCGAAATCCCGAACCTTCCGCATATCCGCATCTCCTTCGCTTTGGTGATGCTGGCGAATTGGTCCGCCTGATCTCTCATTCAACAGATCAAATCTCTCAGGCGTGCTCCAGCGCATGAGAGCGCGCTTATACGTCGTACCGACGTCGGAGCCTTCGGCGTAAACTCGGGCCCGTCATGGCGATCTACCATTTCTCGGCGAAAGTCATCGGGCGCGGAAGCGGACGCAGCGCCGTTGCGGCTGCCGCCTATCGGGCGGCCGAACGGCTCCATGACGAGCGGCTCGGGCGACACCACGACTTCACCAACAAGGCCGGTGTCGTCCATTCCGAGGTCATGCTGCCAAGCGACGCGCCCGATCGGCTGCGCGACCGCCAGACCCTTTGGAACGAGGTCGAAGCGGCCGAGAAGCGGAAGGACGCCCAGCTCGCCCGCGAAGTCGAGTTCGCGATTCCCAGGGAGATGACGAAGGAACAAGGCGTCGCGCTCGCCCGCGACTTCGTGAATGCCGAGTTCGTCGACCGCGGCATGATCGCCGACTTCAATATCCACTGGGACATCGGCGCGGACGGCGAGGCCAAGCCGCACGCCCACGTCATGCTCACCATGCGCGAAGTCGGGCCCGACGGGTTCGGCGCCAAGGTGCGCGACTGGAATGCGACCGCGCTCCTGCAGCACTGGCGGGAAGCCTGGGCGGAGCATGTGAACGAACGCTGCGCTGCGCTCGGGATCGAGGCACGCATCGATCATCGCAGCTACGAGGCGCAGGGCATCGGCCTCGAGCCGCAGCACAAGATCGGCGCGGCCGGCGCGCGGCGCGAGGCCAAGGGCGAGGACGCCGAGCGGGCCGAAGATCACCGATCCATTGCGCGCGAGAATGGCGCCGCGATCGTCGCGGATCCTTCAATCGGGCTGGAGGCCATAACCCGGCAACAGGCCACGTTCACCATGCGCGACCTGGCGATGTTCGCGCATCGCCATTCGGATGGGAAGGAGCAGTTCGACGCGGTGCTTTCCGCAATGCGTCATCACGAATCCGTGCTGGCGCTCGGTCGCGACGGGCGCGGCGCCGAACGATTCACGACCGCGAACATGCTGGGCTGCGAGGAGGCGCTGCTGCACGATGCCGAGCGCCTTGCCCATGCGCGCGATCACGTCGTCTCGAAGCTCGATATTGCCTGCGCGGTCGGCATCAACGAGGCGCGCGGATTGCGGCTCGGTGCCGAGCAGCGCCGGGCGCTCGATCATGTGTTGTGCAAGCCCGGTCTCGCCTTGGTGGTCGGCTATGCCGGTGCCGGCAAGTCGGCCATGCTCGGTATCGCGCGCGAGGCCTGGGAGCGGGCCGGGCACAGGGTGCGCGGCGGCGCCTTGTCGGGCATTGCCGCCGAAAATCTCGAAGCCGGATCGGGGATCGCGTCGCGCACCCTCGCCAGTCTCGAACATGGCTGGGCGGGCGGCCATGACTCGCTTACCAAGGGCGACGTGCTGGTGATCGACGAAGCCGGCATGGTCGGCACCAGGCAGCTCGAGCGTGTGCTCTCCCAGGCTGCCGATGCCGGCGCCAAGGTTGTCATGGTCGGCGACGTCCAGCAGCTCCAGGCGATCGAGGCCGGCGCCGCATTTCGCCTGCTCGCCGAGCGTCATGGCGCGGCCGAGATCGGCGAGGTGCGCCGGCAGTCGGCGGAATGGATGCGCGAAGCGACGCGGGCGTTCGCCACCGGCCGGACCGGGGATGCGCTCAACGCCTATACGGATGCCGGCATGGTCCATGCGGCCGAGTCCCGTCAGGCGGCACGCGAGGCCTTGATCGACCGCTGGGACGCCGAACGCGGCGTCGCTCCGGCCGCTTCGCGCATGATCCTCACCCATCTCAATGCGGAGGTCCGAATGCTCAACGACGCTGCACGCGAACGGCGCGCCGCCGAGAACGAGCTGGGAGAAGATGTCGCCGTTCGCACCGAACGGGGACTGCGCCAGTTCGCCGACAATGACCGCGTCCTGTTCCTCCGCAACGAGCGCGAGCTCGGCGTGAAGAACGGCACGCTCGGCACGATCGAGAAGGCCGCCGCCGACAGGCTCGAAGTGCGGCTCGACGATGGCCGCCGGATCGAGGTCGATCTCAAATCCTATGCGCATCTCGATCATGGCTATGCGGCCACCGTCCACAAGACGCAGGGCATGACGCTCGATCGAACCCATGTGCTGGCGACGCCGGGGCTGGACGCGCATTCCGCCTACGTTGCGCTGTCGCGCCATCGCGAGGCCACCGCACTCCATTATGGGCGCGACGACTTCGCAGACGAGGAGAAGCTCAAACGCATTCTGGCGCGCGAGCGGCCGAAGGACATGGCGCTCGACTATGGCCGGGACGGGCGCACACGGCCGGCGGCCGGAACGGAGGCGGCGAAGAGCGGGCGCGCCGCCGCGCAGGAGCAGTCGGCGAACCCGGCGCAAAGCGAGCGGGCGAACCGTCTGCGCACGATGGTCGCCGCGCGCGCGGCGGAGCCCAGGCGCACGGCCGAGGCAATGCGCGAGGCGCTCGCCAGGGCGGCCAATGCCGTTAGGGATCTCGGCCGCTCCCGCGCGCGGGGCCGCGATCGCGACTATGGAGCGGAACGCTGATGGCCGCGCAGGATATCAGCGGCGCTGCGGCGAGCGGGCCGGGTCCGACGCCCGGCGTCCAGCCGATCGCCTTCGTTGCCGCGATGGTCGCGATCTGGGCCTGCTGGCCGCTGGTGCGCATGCACATTCCGGCGGAAAGCCAGTTCGCCTTGATCGATCTGGTGCACGAGCATTGGGCACATCGCGACGAGCTCCAGCCCTGGCTCGACCGGCGCTGGGCGTGGCTCGCGCTTCATAACTATCATCTGTGGTTCGCCGCCGCGATGCTGCCCGGCACGATCGCGGTCGGTATCGTCCAGGGCCTCGATCGCCGTTCCTTCTTGCCGCTCCTGCTCGCACCGTTTGGCTGGCTCGGCGGCGGACTTGTCGGCTATTTACTCTACGGGAGCTTTCGCGGCGACAGCTGGCCGCTCGCGGTGATGATGCCGGCGACGTTCGCCTTCCTGGGGGGCGCCGTCGCGGCCCGGCTTGCGGCACCTCCGCGCCGCGTTCGCCATCTGCGTGGTACGAAAATGCGTCCGGCGGTGAGCGCTTGGCGCGGACGATTATGGGCACGGCTGACCGGGGGGGTGACCTTGGCCGGGGTGCCGTTGAGCCGCGAGGACGAGACCATGCATGTCGCCGCGATCGGCGCCACCGGCTCGGGCAAGTCAACTGCGCTTCACGGTCTCATGGCCGGCGCGCTGCGCCGCGGCGACCGCCATATCGTCGCCGACCCGGAAGGTGCCGCTATGTCCGCCTTCTTAGTGGACGGTGACATCCTACTCGATCCGTTCGATGCCCGCTGCGCCCGCTGGGACCTGCTCGCCGAGATCGAATCTCCCAGCGACTATGCGTTTCTCGCCAGCTCGCTGCTGCCGCATCTGGGCACCGGCGACCATGATCAATGGATCAGCTACGCCCAGCGCCTGCTCGCCGACACGATGGAGAATTTCGTGACGCTCGAGCTCGGCAGCACGAGCGACTATGTCGCGCTGCTGGGCAGCGCCCGGATCGCTGAGCTCAAGGAATTGTGCGCCGGCACGCCTTCTGCCCGCTATTTCGAGGAGGGCGGAGAGCGGATGCTCGCCAGCATCCTTGGCACACTTGCCCCGGCGGTCGCGCATCTGAAAGTCATGGGGATAGCAAAGGGCCCACCCTTCTCGATCCGCCGCTGGATCCGCGAAGGCAGGGGCTCGCTCTGGATGCCCTACGCCGCCAACCAGATCTCGGCTCTGCGCGGCCTCGTTTCCTGCTGGATGAACATCGCAATCCTCGAGGCCCTGTCGCTCCCCGCCTCGCGCGATCGGCGTATCTGGTTCCACATCGATGAGCTCGACGCGCTCGGCCGGATCGAGGGACTGAAGGATGCCCAGGCGCGACTGCGCAAGGTCGGGGGCTGCGTCGCCATCGGGTTCCAGTCCTTCGCCCAAGTCAAGGACGTCTACGGCGAAGCGGCCCATACCATCATCGAGAACTGCGGGAATCTACTGATCCTGCGCTGTGGCGGCAGCGAGGACGGCGGAACGGCGAAGCTGGCTTCGGATCTGATCGGCGAGCGCGAAGTCGAGCGAGACGATCTCAGCCGCACGCATAGCCGCGGTCGCAATACTTCCCAGTCAACTTCGCTGCAGAACCGGCGCACTGTCGACCGCGCCGTCCTGGCCAGCGAGGTGACGCAACTCCCTGATCGCGAAGGCTTTGTGAAACGCGCTTCTGACCCGCGATGGCGGCGGGTGCGGTTTCCATTTCGCAAAAACCTGTGACCCGGCATCGTTCCGAAGAGCGACTTCCGCTCCCGCGAAGGAGCGGCGGCGCCCGCTTATGGCGGCACCCTCTGTGACTAGGTCGGCTCGGCTCTATTCCCCGCTGAGGGAAAGCTGAGGGTCATGTGTGGACGGCCCCCGCGGCGCAAGAGCTTTTCTGCGGTGATGATGATGGTCGGGTGCATTCATGTGTGGACGGCCCCCGCGGCGCAAGAGCTTTTCTGCGGTGATGATGATGGTCGGGTGCATTCATGTGTTCGGCCTGTTTATGCAGCACCGCATGGCTGCTGGCCCTGATGAAGTCCGCAGGTTGGCTCCCTAATCACGTCATCGCGCTCGAAGCGCTGTGACCCCCTGGGTTTCACCAACCCCCGGTCTGACCGGTTCGTCATCACTGCTGAGCTGCCCTTACGCCATCCCGCCGTTCGGGTTCAACGAACGGTGCGGACAGCTGTCACGCAACGCTAGCCGCGTAGACCTCCTTTCGCGCCATCACCGCCCAGGCGATGCGCGCTGTCTTGTTGGCAAGTGCTACGGTCGCGATCTTCGTTGGCTTGCGCTCGAGAAGCTGCGCCATCCAGGGCTGGCGCGAGGCATCCTTGCGCGCCATACGCATGACTGCGGTGGCACCGACGACGAGTAATCGTCGGAGATAGCCGTCGCCTTGCTTCGTGATTCCACCGAGCCGCTCCTTGCCGCCTGAGCTATGCGGTCGCGGTGTGAGCCCCAGCCATGCTGCAAACTGCCGCCCCGATCGGAACAGCGAAGCATCGGGCACGGCAGCTGCAATGGCCGATGCCGTGATCGGACCGATACCTGGGATGGTCGCGAGACGGCGGCTCGTCTCATCGCTTCGGTGCCAGGCCAGGATCTGCGTTTCCAGTCGTTCGATCTCACTGGTGAGCGCCCTCAGCTGCGCGGCAATGCCGTGAAGCGCCGACCTGGCATGATCTGGCAACCGCTCCTGCTCCTCGTGGAGCGCCTTCAATGAGGCGGTGACGCCGCCGGCGCCCACGCTCGTTACGATCCCAAGCTCGGCAAGATGACCTCGGAGTGCGTTGATCAGCGTGGTTCTTTGCCGGACCAGAAGGTCGCGGCTCTTGTGGAGCATCAGCACTGCTTGTTGTTCGACCGTCTTCACGGCGACAAAGCGCATTGTCGGGCGGGTTACCGCTTCGCAAATAGCCTCTGCGTCCGCTGCATCGGTCTTCCCGCGCTTCACGTATGGTTTGACGTAAGCGGGCGGCATGAGGCGTACTTCATGGCCCAGCGCCATCAGCTCGCGCGCCCAATGATGCGCCGAGGCGCAAGCTTCCATGCCGATCAGGCAAGGCGGTAATTTGCCGAAGAAGCTGATCACCTCGGCCCGCCGCAACTTTCGCCGAATAAGCACTGCGCCATCAATGCCAACCGCGTGCACTGGAAACACGTTCTTCGCCAGATCCAATCCGACGGTGACAACCTCTTGCTCCATGGAACGACTCCTAGACGTGGACCTACAACGGCCGCACCTTGGCACAATTAGGCTGGTGCAGAGGCCGTCCACGACATCACGTCAATCCCTCCGTCAGGAGCGATCGGTAACATGTACACCCTATTGCCGTCGCGAGACTAGATTTTGAGCAGCCACGAGGCCCGAAGCTGCCCGTCAGCAAAGCGCCTCAAGTCGGCCATTTAATCGCGCTCGGACGAATTGCCGAAAGCGGACACCGGCACCGGTCTCCCAAAGCGCCGCGCGCAGATGATCTTGTTCGCGATCCAATCCTGACGCGGGCAGGGTCACCCCGCGAACAGCAGCCAGCCCCCCAGGCCCGCGCCGAAGATGACGGCCGCAATAGCGATCTTCGCCTTCCACAGATAGAGCACGGCTAGGCCGGCAGCGAAGATCAGGACCGCTGGCGCTATGGACGGGACCCTTTGGGCGACAGTCGCCGCCAGCTCGACCGTGGTTGCCGCAATCAAGCCGACCACGCCGGCCGAGACGCCCTCGAGGAACCGGTGGAGGAGCCGGTTTTCCACCACGGCTTCGAGCCGGTCGTGCAGCAGCAGCGTGAACGAGAAGGCAGGCAGGAAAATGCCCGCCGTCATCGCGATCGCGCCCGCCGTGCCTCCGGCCGTGTAGCCGACGAAGGTCGAGAAGATGATCAAGGGGGCAGGCAGGATGCCGGAAAGCGCGAGGCCGTCGAGGAACTGGGCATCGCTCATCCAGCGGTTTCCCACCGCGTCGCCGCGCAGGAACGGGATCACCGTGTAGGCGCCGCCAAACGTCAGCAGGCCAGCCTTCAGGCCCGAGAGGAACAGGAGCAGTGGCGATACGCTGCCCGGCTCGGTCGCGGCGACGCCGGCGGATGCGACGAGCTGAACGTTCCCGGCAGCGCCTGTGGCCCAGGCCAGCAAGCCCGCGCCAATCACCGCAGCAAATGCCGTAAGGAAGCGTCCACCATTCACCAGCACATAGATGATCCCGGAGGCGAGCAAGGTGATCCAGAAGCTAACCCCAAGGAAGGATGCTCCTGCGGTGGCCAACGCGATGGCAGCAAGCCATCGGTCGACCACCACATGCTCGCCGATCCGGTGGACGGCGCGAACGATCAGCGCGATCACCACCGCCTGGACGCCGAGGAAGATCGGGCCGAGGGCGGACTGCGAAATATCGAGCCGGAAATAGAGCCAGGACAAGGCGAACATCAGCACGAAGCCCGGCAACATGAAGCCGAGCCCGGCGAGAAAGCCGCCGAGGCGTTTCCCGGCGAGCATTCCCATATGGACGCAGAGCTCATGCGCCTCGGGCCCGGGCAGCACCTGGTAGACAGCTAGGAGACGGTTGAACCTGCCGCTGGAAATCCAGCGCTCGTCGTCGATCAGCTCGCGACGGACCATTGCGATCTGGGCCACCGGTCCACCCCAGGCGAGGAACCCGAAGCGAAGGAAACGGAGGAATATCTGCCGGTGAGAGAGCCGCGGGATAGCAGGCTCGGCGGCATCGACCGATCGGTCGCTGAGCCGAGCGGGGGTGCTCGGCACCTCGTTCATGTCTTCCTCCCCGCGCGAGGCGTGTGAGACACCCAGTCGTGAGTTTCGTCGACTGCGTCGCGGCACCATCGATAGAAGGCGTCGTAGAGGAGCATGCCGGCCTCGAGCTGTTCGAGGTCGTTCGCGTACATCCGCGAGAGACCGAGCGATGCGGCAAGCAGCCCGGCGGCCTGTGGGGCGATTTCCGGGCGCGCGGTGTCGGCACCCCGGACGATGACGGCGAGCCGCTGCAGCGCTGGAAAACCCGCCAGACCCAGCTCGTCGACCATCACGTCGAACGTGCACAGCTCGCCGCGATGGCTCCAGAAGACGCTATCGACGTCGAATGCCGCGGCGCCGAATTGCTCGGAAACTCCGGCGACCTCGGCCGGGGCGACGAACAGGATCACGGCTTCGGGATCGACAAACCGTCGGATCAGCCACGGGCAGGCGATGCGGTCCACCTTGGGCCGCGCCCGTGTCACCCAGACCGTGCGCCCTTCCGCGTCTCGCGGCGGCAATACGCCGGTTTGCAGAACCGGAAGGCCGGCATTGGTCCAGGCGGCGAAGCCCCCTTCGAGAACTTCGGCACTGAAACCTTCGTGACGCAGCCAGGCGGCCACACCCGGGCTTGTCTGTCCTCCGTTCTCGCAGACGACTACCGTGGAATCCGCCTTCAGAGCGCTACCCCACTCGGCGATGGCATCGGCTGCGTGGCGGATGGAGCCGGGAATCGCCCCTTCGGGCGATCGCCGAACGTCAAGGATCGTCGGACAGGTTGGCGTTCCTATCAGGCGGAAAAGCTTGTCAGTCGTGATGCTGTTAAAGGCAGGCATAATGCGTCCCCGTTCGAATCAGGACGCGATACCTCAGCCTGTCGCCTCATGGGGAGATCGCAATCCCCATAGACCCATTAGACCGCTGGATTCTATCGCTGTCAACGAACGTGTGCGAGACCGCTGGCAGCGTTCACCGCGCGAATTGGCTGCTCAAGCTGCCGTCTTGTAGAAGCGCCGATCGACTACCGCGCATGGACGCATGCCGGCCAACGCCTTCGTCAATTGGGCTGCAGCTGCGGCGCGAGCGGGCGCTCGTGTTCGCCGGTAGCATCGAAGATGCGCGAGCCGGTCATGCCTCCCGCGGCATCGAGCGTCAGCTTCACGGGCTCGAGGCTGCGGTTCTGCCAATACCAGCCGTGGATTCCGGTGAACGGCGCCACGTAGCGACCCTGCATGCTGCTGGCCGCCTCGATGCTGTAGCTTTCGGTCAGGTCGGTCCCGCCGACGAACGGATGCGCATGCATGTCGTAGTCGAGCGGGGCAGTGGCCTGCCACCGGAACGTCATCGCCTTGCCTTCGGCGATATCGTATTTGAGCTCGATGCCCTCGTAAGGGAGCAGCTCGAACTCCCAGTGATCGGTCGCCCCTGGCTCGGCCGGCAGCGGCGTGGCACTCACGGTCAGCACGCCTTTCCGTTGTTGGCCCTTGCGCAGATACACGTTCATCTTCGGCGGGTTCGCGATCTCGGTGAGGCCCGTCGCCTTGCCGACGCCGGTCGGATCGATGCCGTATTCGGCGGGCACCACGAACAGAACGGCGATCGCCGCACCGGCCACCAGCGCCACAACGGAGCCGATCAGGATGCTCTTCCGGGTTGGGGGAACGAACTGGACCTCGTCCAGATGGTCGATGCGGGCTTCGGTCATGACTGGAAATACCTCATGAGCTGGTAGCCGGTAAGCAGCATGCCCGCGCCGATGAGCACCAGGTTGGCCGAGAAGGCCCACCGCTTGAAGCTCGGCCCGCCGCGCCAGAGATTGAGCAGCGAGACGACAAGGAACAGCACGATCACCTGGCCGATTTCGACGCCGATGTTGAAGCCGATGAGGTTCGTCAGCAGGCCGTTTCGCGAGACATTCAGCGCCATCAGCTTGGTGGCGAGACCCATGCCGTGACACAGGCCGAAGGCGAGCACGGCGAGCTTGGTGTTGATCTGGATCCGAGCTTGCGGAATCCGCCGATGTTCTCGACACCCTTGTAGACCACCGAGAGGCCGATGATCGCATCGACGATATAGGAGTTGGCGCCGGTGCCCAACAGCACGCCGAGCAGCAGCGTCGTCGAGTGCCCGATGGTGAACATCGAGACGTAGAACACGACGTCCTTGAGCCGGTAGAGGAAGAAGACCACACCGATCAGGAACAGGATATGGTCGTATCCGGTGACCATGTGCTTGGCACCGAGATACATGAATGGGATGAACGCCGGGCCGTCGATGCTCTGGACGTAAGCCTTGTCGCCCGCGGCGACATCGTGCGCCATGGCCGCGACCGACATCAGCACCAGCCACAGGCCGAGGAGCTGATACCGCCATCTGGCGAGCCAGGTCATGCATTCCCTCCCGTTACGGGAGCGCCCGGCTCGGGCGTTTCGGCCGGGTAAGCCTGGTGGCAGGCGCTGCATACGTTGTAGACCGTGCCGCCGACCTTGAACACCGCGTCTGGGTTCTTGTCGACCGCGGCCTTCTCCGCCCGCTTGGCGATCTCGACCAGCGACTGCGAGAACTGTGTCCAGTCCTCGTTTCGGCCTTCGGTATAGGCCGGCGTTTGCAGCAGATCGCCGAAGGCGGCGAGTTCCTCGGCCGCCTTGCGCGTCCTCTCCCAGTCCGCGTCGGTCTGCGGCACGATGTCATGGTTGCCGGTCTCATCGCTGATGAACTGGACCGCGTCCCAATAGACCTGCGCCGTGGGCTGGACGCGCTTCGCCATGAGCTCCTTGACGCTCTCGGCGGGTTCCTGATTCTGCCCGCAGGCGGTCAGCAGAAGCGTTCCCGCCAATCCTGCGATTGTTTTCTTCATCATCCTCTCCCGGCAATCGCGATCCCGCATAGGCAGGATCGCACTGGGTCTTGAGTTAATTACCGTAATTCCGCCGTTACAGGCGCCGTTACACGCCCGAGCGCGGCCATTGGGGGTGGAGATCGTCGATCACGAAAGCATGCGCGGCCGCCCCGTCGGGGTGGTGCTCGGCCAGGTGCGGATCGTCCGCCGGAAGGTCGTCGTGCGTGTGGGGGACGATCGCCGGATCGTCAGACGGCCAGATCACGAAGGCCAAAGCGGTGCCCATCGCAGCGAGCGCTGTCGCCGCCACAAGCGCACTGCCGATCCCGAAAGTCGCGCCGACCTGGCCGGCGAGCGGATAGGCGATCAACCAGCAGACGTGGCTCAGCGCGAACTGCGCCGCGAACAGGGCGGGCCGATCGCTGGCGGCGCTCGATCGACGCAGCAGCCTTCCGCCTGGCGTCACCGCCGCCGAGTAGGCGACGCCGAGCATGAACCAACCCGCCAGCAAGCCAAACCAGGACACCCCCGCGCCGCTCGGAATCCAGATATCCGAAATGGTGAGCAGGGTAGCGGTCAGCGCGCCAGCGGCCGCGAGCATGATCGACCTGTCGCTGAAGCGGTCGAGCAGCCGGGGCAGGAACAGCGCGGTCAGCATCGACCCGCCGCCGAACGAAGCGAGAGTGATCGCCACCTGGCTTTGCCCCATGCCGAGACCTTCGAGGATCAGCACAGGGGTATTGACGATTACCATCGCGCTCGCCGCTGCTGCCGCCAAGGTGACGGCGAGCAACCCGCGTGGCCGCGGGGTCTTGCGATGGCTCGACGCACCGCGGGTGGTGTTGGCGTAGATGCTTCCCTTCGGCGGGCCCGACTTCGAGATGGGCAGCGCCACGCTGACGACAAGCAATGCCGAACATACGAAGCCGATGGCGGTCCCGGCAAACATCCAGTGAAAGTTCACCACCAAAAGCAGCGCCGCCGCCAGAACGGGGCTCGCCAAGCTCTCCAGGTCGTAGGCCAGCCGCGAGAGCGACAGCGCCTTCGTGTAATCCTCCTCTTCGGACAGGATGTCCGGGATCGTCGCCTGGAAGGTCGGCGTGAAGCCGGCCGAAGCCGACTGGAGCACGAAGATCAGCGCGTAGATCTGCCAGACCTGATCGACGAACGGCAGCGCGATGGCCACCAGCGCACGAACCACGTCCATCGCGACGAGGAACGCACGTCGGGGCAATCGCGAGGCGTAGGCCCCGACCACAGGGGCCACCCCGATATAGGCGATCATCTTGATCGCCATGGCCGTGCCGAGCACGGCGCCGCCATCGGCGCCGGCGATGTCGACCGCCAGCAGACCGAGAGCAACGGTGGCAAGGCCGGTGCCGACCAGAGCCACAATCTGAGCCAGGAAGAGGTGCCGGTAGGTCTGGTTCGTTAGCACGGACAGCATGGCTTTACTCCGCCGTCTCCTTGCCGGCAGCAGGCCGCCGCAACCGCGACAGCCAGTCACCGAGGAGAGGCCGCTTCTTTTCGAACGGCTCCCCTTCACGCTCGTCGCTCGCGTGGATCACGCGATAAAGCGCCGGGAGGACCACCAGCGTCAGCAGGGTCGAAGACACGATCCCGCCGATCACCACTGTCGCGAGCGGCCGCTGGACCTCGGAGCCGATGCCCACATTAAGCGCCATCGGAACGAAGCCGAGCGACGCCACCAGCGCCGTCATCAGCACCGGCCGAAGCCGTGTCAGCGCCCCTTCGCGAATGGCGTCGTCAAGCGGCTTCCCTTCCTTTCGAAGCTGCTTGATGAAGCTCAGCATGACCACGCCGTTGAGGACGGCGACGCCCGACAGCGCGATGAAGCCGACCCCCGCGGAGATCGAGAACGGGATGCCTCGCAGGAGCAGCGCGGCGACGCCACCGGTCAACGCCAGCGGCACGCCCGAGAACACGATCGCCGCGTCGCGTAGCGAGCCGAACAGCCCGAACAGCAAGGCGAAGATCAGCAGCAGCGTCAGCGGAACCACGATCTGGAGCCGTTGCGAGGCTGATTGGAGCTGCTCGAACGTGCCGCCGTAATCGACCCAGTACCCCTCGGGCAGCTCGGCCTCGGCTTCTACCGCCTCCTGCACGTCGGCGATGAACGAGCCGAGGTCGCGGCCGCGAACGTTGACGGTCACCACCGCCCGCCGTTTTCCATTCTCACGGCTGATCTGATTGGGTCCGGTGGTTTCGACGATCGTCGCCACTTCCGACAGCGGGACGCTGCCGCGCACGCCTTCGCCGCCGCCGGGCAGCGGAATGGGCAACCGCGCGAGGATCGAGCTGTCCTGGCGCATGGCCTCCGGCAGCCGGACCATGATGTCGAAGCGCCGGTCGCCTTCGAACACTTGACCCGCGCTCGCGCCGGCCGTCGCGGCGGCGACCACTTCCTGCAAGTCGCTGACGTTGACGCCGAGCTGGCTGAGACGCAGCCGGCCGGGGACGATCTCGACGAACGGCAGCCCCGTCACCTGCTCGGCCTGGACGTCCTGGGCACCCCCGATGCCCGAGACGATCCCGACAACCCGTTCGGCAGTCGCCGCGAGCTCTTCCAGATCGTCGCCTACGATCTTGATCGCCACGTCGGAGCGCACGCCCGCGATGAGTTCGTTGAAGCGCATCTGGATCGGCTGGAGGAACTCGTAGCGGGACCCCGGCACGTCACGCTGGATCGCGGCATTCATCTCGTTCACCAACTCCGCCTTGGGTTTTCGCGGGTCGGGCCACTCATCGCGCGGCTTCATGATGACGAAGGTGTCGGCGACGCTCGGCGGCATCGGATCTGTCGCCACGTCGGCGGTGCCGATCTTGGCGAATACCTTGTCGACCTCGGGGAATTGCTTGAGCCGGTTTTCGAGCGCGGATTGCATCTGCACGGCTTGGGTCAGGCTGGTGCCTGGAATTCGCAGCGCGTGGAGCGCGATGTCGCCTTCGTCGAGATTGGGGATGAACTCCGAGCCGAGCCGCGTGGCCGCAAGGCCGCTGAGCACCACGAGCGCGGTTGCGGCGAGCAGGACGGTGCCGCGAGCCCGCAGTGCCCAATCGAGCAGCGGCTCATAGAACCGCTTCGATGCCTGGACGATCCGGCTTTCCTTCTCCTCCACCTTGCCTTTGACGAAGGTCGCCACCGCCGCCGGCACGAAGGTCAAGGAAAGCAGAGCCGCGGCGGTCAGCGCGAGCACGACGGTGATCGCCATCGGGTGGAAGGTCTTCCCCTCAACTCCCGTCAAGGCGAAGATCGGCAGATAGACGATCGTAATGATCGCGATGCCGAACAGGCTCGGCCTCACCACTTCCGCCGATGCGGTCGCTGCAAGGCTGAAGCGTTCTTCTCTATCGAGCACCCGGCCAAGGCTGTGTTGGGCGTCGGCGAAGCGCCGCAGGCAATTCTCGACGATGATCACGGCGCCGTCGACGATGAGGCCGAAGTCGAGCGCCCCGAGGCTCATGAGATTGCCCGAGAGACCCGCCGTGACCATGCCGGTGATCGTCATGAGAAAGGTGATCGGAATGACGGCCGCGGTGATCAGCGCTGCCCGGATATTGCCGAGCAGCAGGAACAGCACGACGATGACGAGTAGCGCACCTTCGGCGAGGTTCGTCTCGACCGTCGCGATAGTCGCCTCGACCAGCTTGGACCGATCGTAGACCGTTACCGCTCGCACGCCGCCCGGCAGCGACTGGTTCACTTCCTCCAGCCGCTCGGCGACGGCGACGCTGACCTCGCGCGCGTTCTCGCCGACAAGCATGAAGATCGTGCCCAGCACGACCTCGCGCCCGTCCTTCGTGGCCGCGCCCTGGCGGATTTCGGAGCCGATCGACACGTCCGCCACATCGGCGATCCGGATGGGCGTGCCGCCGCGATAGGCGACGATCGTCCGCGACAGGTCGTTCTCTCCGGTCACCTGCCCGGGTACCCGGATCACGTATTGGGCGCCCGCGCGCTCGATGTAGCCGGCACCGACGCTGGCATTATTGCGTTCCAGCGCTTCGGTCAGATCGGTGACGGTCAGTCCAAAGGCAGACAATCGAGCAGGGATCGGTGCGACGATATATTGCTTGCGGTAGCCTCCGATCGAGTTGACCTCGGTGACCCCCGGAACGTTCCGCAGCTGGGGCCGCACGACCCAGTCGTGCAGCGTCCGCAAATCCTGCGCGGTGTAGCGCGTCCCGTCGGCCTTGAGCGCGCCGGGCTCCGCCTCGATGGTATACATGAAGATCTCGCCGAGGCCGGTCGCGATCGGTCCCATGGCGGGCTCCGCCGCTGCCGGCAGGCTGTCGCGCACACCTTGCAGGCGCTCATTCACCAGTTGACGCGCGAAATAGATGTCGGTCCCGTCCTCGAAGACGACGGTGACCTGGCTGAGGCCGGTGCGAGAGACCGAGCGCGTGTATTCGAGGCCCGGCAAACCCGCGAGCGCGGTTTCGACCGGAAACGTGATGCGCTGCTCCGCCTCGAGCGGCGAGAAACCGGGAGCGGGCGTGTTAATCTGCACCTGGACGTTGGTGATGTCGGGCAAGGCGTCGATCTTCAACCGTCCGAAGTTGTAGATGCCAAGGCCGGCCAGCAGGACCACTGCGGCCAGAACCGCCCATCGCTGTCGGATCGACAGCCGGATTATGCGTTCGAGCATGTGCCGTCGCTCCTCAGTGATCATGGGTGGCGCCGGACTTTTCGATGTCGGCCTTGATGACGAAGCTGCCCTTGGTGACGTAGGCTTGGCCGGGTTTGATCCCGCCGAGAACCTCGGTCCATTCCGGCCCTCGCGTCCCCAGTTCGAGCATGCGCACCTCGTAGGTGTTGCCGACTTGGGCGAAGACCACCATGAAGTCGCGGAACGGCTGCAACGCCTCGGTCCTGACCGCCAGCGGCACGCGGCGGCTGGCGACCGCCACGACGCCCTCGACGCTCATTCCCGCACGCCAGAAGCCGTCCCGATTGGGGAGCGGCGCGCGCGCCAAAAGGGCGCCGGTCAGCGGATCGGCCATGGACTGGAAGTTCGCGATCCTGGAGGTGATGTTGCGTTCGCCATCGATCACGCCGAGCTGAACCGGCTGGCCGGCGCGAACACGCGCCATGTCGCGCGGGAAAATCGGGAACACCGCCATGGTCCGCGACGGATCGGCGATGATGTAGAGCGGGTCCGACCCGGCTACGTCGCCGACGTTCGTCCGGCGCTCCACCACCACGCCGCTGATCGGCGAGGTGATCGCATAGACCTGCATGCTCTCACTGCTCTCGACGCGCGCGAGAACCTGACCGGCGCGCACGAATTGCCCGACGTTCGGTCCGGCGGAGACAACTCGACCCGGGAACCTGGCCCCGACTCTCGCGCTGGCCGACGGATCGAGCTCGACCCGGCCAACCAAGTCGATGGTTTCGGAAAGATTGGCCGGGCCGACGCGCTCGATCTCGATCCCCGCTGCGCGGGCAGCTTCGGCAGGAATGGTAACCCGCCCTTCGTAGGAGGCGAACTGCCAGGAATGGCGCTGATCCCCTTCGCGAGCGACTACGGAGACATCGAAACTGTGCGGCTCCGTGACGGTGCCGTTGCCGCGCAGATAGTCCTGCTCGGGCCGGAACTGGAAGGTGTTGACCTCTCCGTCGAGGCGCTTGAGCTGGATGGTCAGGTCGACTCCCGCTGGCGCCACTGGCTTGTCGTCCCGATAGACATAGACTCTGTATTCGGGTGGCACCCCGTCCTCGAATATCGTCACCTCGAGCGCGAAGTCGCCGTCGCGAAGCATGCGTCCGTTATGCGGCCCACGCTCGTACTCTTCGGCGGAAGCGCCCTCGGCCGCCTCCTCGCTTTCAGGGGCGCCGTCGCCGCAAGCGGACAACGGCAGAATGAGCAGCGCAGCCAGCGCCGCGTAAATCGGTTTCATCAGAGAGCCTCCCCGGCGAGATTTGCATAACGGCCCGTCAAGCGGTCGAGTTCGACCAGGGCTTCGTGATAGCGGCGCGCCGCTTCGACGGTCCGCTCCGCAGCCTCGACCAGCGTGGTTTGGGCGGCGATGACGTCGGCAAAGCTGAAGAAGCCGCGATTGTAGCCGAAGCGCACCTCCTTCAAGGTCTGCTCGGCCTTGGGCATGACCTGGTCCTGGATGGCCTCGGCCTCGTGGCGGGCTTCTTCGACGCGCTCCGCGGCGAGGTCGATTGCGCGCGACAGATTGAAGCGCTCGACAGCCAGATCCGCGTCGACCCTGCGACGCTCGGCTTGAGCCTGGAGCACTCGCGCCTCGGCAAGCCGCCGTCCGCCCAAGGGGATGGAAACACCGGCGATGAGACCCACGTCGCCATTTCCAAAGATGCGCGGTCCGGCCGAGACGGTCGGATCGCGAGCAGCATTGGCTCGTTCGAGATCGGTAGCCGCGTCGGCGCGCGCGCCGCGTGCCTCGTAAATGGCGAGATCGGCCGGCGAAGGTTCGAACGGTCCTTTGCGAGGCGTAAGATCCAGAAACCCCGCAGTCGAAACCGCCAATCCCTCCGGATCGCCACCCCACAGCGCCGCCAATCTGCCAAGCGCCGCATCGCGCTCGTGAATGGCAAGCTCGAGGTCGACCTGAGCTTGGGCAACGGCGGTCTCGGCGCGGGTCCCGGCGAAGATCGGATCGCGCGCCGAGGCCACGCGCCGCGCGACCTCTTTTTGCAGCTCCTGCGCGATCTCCAGCCGGCGGCGGGCCAGGCCGATGGCCGCTTCGGCGGCCTGCACACGGACGAACTGGCGCTGGACGGTCTCGATTAGATCGAGGCGCTGAACCAGATGCTCGGCCTCGACCAAATCGATCTCCCGATCGGCAAGAGCGACCCTGGCGTCACGCTTGCCGCCCCGTTCGAAACGCTGGTTGTAGGTCCCGGTTATCTGAAACTGGTCGTAAACGTCGCCGATCGGCGGACCGAAGTTCTCAGCCATGACCTCCACGCTCGGGGACGGCTTGAGGGCCGCAGCCGTGCGGCTTGCGGTCAGCGCGTCCACCCTTGCCGCAGCCACGGCGCCGTGCGGCGCGACCGCCAGCGTGCGCCTGACGGCGTCGTCAAGCGTCAGCCCCCGCGCCACGGGGTCTCCGATCGCCGCCGCCTGACCGGGCGTGTCCTGTGCGCTCAGCGACGCCCACGGCCCGACGACCGTCAAAAGCGCGGCAGCGCCAGCCATTCTTCGAAAAGACATGAAATCCTCCACACAGCATGACGGCCGGGCGGATGCCCGGCGGCAAGGTCACGCGGCGCGCGGAGGTCGGTGCGGGAGTTCGGGGCTTGCCAGGCGCATGCCGTCGGGGACGGCTGCCCGGACCGGTTCGCTCGCGGCGGAAGGAGGCGGCAGTTCCGCACCGGCGAGCGGCAAGGCAACGAACGACAGAAGGGCGCTCGGCGGATGGTGATGGATAAAACCGCCGCTCTCGCCCTGATCGTCGTAATCGTCCATGCTCACGGCGGTGTCTGTCGAATCCACATGATGGGCGTTCCCGGCATCATGCATGTGCGCCGCCGTCTCGGTGGCTATCGGTTCGTGATCACTGACGTGCACCGCCCACGCGGCTCGCGGCGCAAACAGCGCGAGGACGAAAAGGAGAAGGACGAGGCGCTTCATCGGCCCGGTCCTTTAGCGGGGAACGCTCCGTCGAGCAATCTTCGCCGCAGATTGAAGGCGGCTGCGCGTCGCCGCAAATGGCTGAAAGCGGACATCCGCTGCGGCAAGTGCTACGATGCGTGGCCGCCGAGGCATTCTCGATCGAGGAAGATCAATTCCGACGAGCGAGTGGAGAGGACTTGACCATGAAGACGATGAGCAAGCTCATGCAGCGAAGCCTGGTTGCCATAACGGCATCGACATTGGTTCTCGCCGCCGTTCCCGCGCAAGCGCAGCAGACACCGCAGGCACAGCAAGCTTCGGCCCCATGGGCGCTTGTGGACGAAGCGCTCGGCCGCGCCGGAACAACGCAGCCGGACGGCGTTCGGCGATACTCCTTTCCCCGATCCGACTTGAACGTGCGGCTCGATGATGTCGCGATAATGCCTGCGCTCGCACTCGGCTCATGGGTGGCCTTTCAGTCGATCGGCGACGAGCAGGTCATGGTGATGGGCGACCTCGTCCTCACTCACGATGAAGTGAACCCGGTCATGAGCGCGCTGCTCGACGCCGGGCTCTCGGTCACCGCGCTCCACAACCATCTTCTGCGCTCCTCGCCGGCCACGATGTACATGCACATCGGCGGACACGGCCAGGCGCGGGATGTGGCGGTTGCAATAGCGAGCGCGCTGGCAAAGTCGCGGACGCCTCTTGGCGCTCCATCTACCGCGCCGGCATCGTCGACCGCGCTGGACCTCGACACCGCGGCACTGGATCGCATCATGGAAAGCCCCGGACGGGCGAGCGGCGGCGTCTATCATTTCAGCTTCCCAAGGCCGGAGAGCGTGACCCATGACGGAATGCCGGCGCCCGCCACGATGGGGACCGGCACCGCACTCAACTTCCAGCCGCTCGGCGGCGGCAGGGCCGCCATCACCGGCGACTTCGTGCTGCGCGCCGACGAAGTCGGACCCGTGATGCGAGCGCTTCGCACGGCCAACATCGAAGTGACGGCTCTTCACAACCACATGCTGGACGACGAACCCCGGTTGTTCTTCATGCACTTCTGGGCTCAGGCGGATGCAAACGCGCTCGCGCGAGGACTGCGGTCGGCGCTGGACGAGATGGCCGAGAAATAGCGCAGGGTAACTGCGGGACGGTTATCCGGTTCGTTCATGACGGTGCTTGTCTGGGCGGTCTGGTGGCGCCGATGATCGGCCTACTGGTTATCTTTCCGCGATCTGCGGCTTCTTGCTCAGTCGGGCTAGGAACAGCCCGGCTGCTTTCGGCCCACTACCGGCCGATACGATTGCGTCGGCTTATCCCCCTGTTCGGAGGGATTGCCTGCTCCTCATCCCCCTCCTCTAATTCGTCCGAACTGCCGCCGGAGGTCGCCGACGGTGCGATTTGGAGCGAGACGATGACCACAACCGCCAGACAGTCGGCCCCATTGCCCGAACACGGCGAATGTCCATTCGACCCCCACAATAGGCCAACGACCGCGACAACCGGGTTAGCAGGACTTCATCGAGCTCATTGCGGGCGACTGCTTCGCTATTTCGCGCGCCACGGGGCGCGGCAGGACGCGGCCGATCTAATACAGGAAAGCTTCCTTCGGCTGGCCGGCGCGAGGACGAAACGTTCGACAGCGATCGACAAGCCAGAGGCTTACCTGAGCACGATCGCGCGTAACCTGCTGCGGGACAGGGCCAGGATCGCGCTGCGTCGCTCGCTCGCCAGGCATGTTCCGGCCGAGGAGGTACCGCTCGTGAGCCACGATCCCATTGCCGCGCTCGAAGCGCGCGACCAGCTTCGACGGCTCGAGGCATCGCTGGACCGCCTGTCGACCAAGACCCGGTCGATCTTCCTCGCGCACCGTCGTGACGGCATGAGCTACAAGGATATCGCCAACGAGGCCGGTTTAAGTATAAAAGCCGTGGAGCGGCATATGTCGAAAGCCATTGCCCATATTGACCGCGTGATGAGGGCGGGGTGATGCGAAGCGACGAAGCCCGCTGGCTTCGATCAGAGGCACTACGGCTGGAGGAACCACGAATTGTCGTGTGAGATATTCTATGGCTCAAGCTTTGGACTCGGCACAACTGAGAGACTTTGAGAAAGTCCACCGGGCATGTGAGGCCGCCGAGAATGGCGCGCAACTATCTGAAGTAATCGGCGATGCAATTCAGCAATTTGGGTTTCGTTGGTTTGCCCTCGTCGACGACGGCGACCTGTGCGCGCACCGTTCGAATTGCTTGATGTTGACCAACTATCCATCGTCCTGGGTGGATGAGGTCCTCAGCGCTCGGCTGTATAGGAATGATCCGGTTCATGCCGCCAGCATTCGGAGTCCCGCTGGCCTTTGTTGGGAGCGCATCCCCGAAGTGATCGCACCCACGCCCACGCAGCTTTCGGTTCTCGAGCGTGGCCGTGCCCACGGGCTCACCGCGGGTTACACCGTACCATTCCGTATTCCCGGCGAGCGTGGCGCGTTCTTCAGCGTAGCAGGCCCAAAGGATCGGCCTTTTACCTATTCCGAAGCGATCACGGCCCAGCTCATCGGCGGAATGGCCTTTCAGAAGGGACGCGCGCTGGTCAAAGGCCGCACGGTTAAAGCCCATGGCGCGCCCCTCAGCCCTCGCCAGATTGACTGTCTTCGGCTGATCGCCGCCGGAAAAACTGAGTGGGAAATGGGCAAGATCCTCGACCTCAGTCCAAGCACCGTCCACGAATATGTCGAGGGTGCCCGCCGGCGTTACGGCGTGAAGACTCGAAGTCAGCTCGTACTCGCTGCCGCTCGGGACGGTTATGTGAGCCTCAATTACCTCACTTGATCCAAACACCCCTCTGTTCAGTGGGATTGTCCGAGACCGCCGTGCGTCGTTCAACTGCCGGAATTCATGAACAGGCAATTGAGGTGAGCACGTGCCCAAACAGGACCAATTTATCGAGGACGTCTATGCGCGCGAGGTGGTCATGGCCCGCGTCGGGCACCTCATCCGAAGGAAGCAACAGGAGATCGAGCGCATCACGCGAATCCTGCGCACCGCCGCTTCGTTCGAAGGGGTGGCCGCTCCGGTCCCCGGCATGATCCAAAAGATCGTGCTCATTGGACCTTATGCCCGGCGCACTTGGTACGAAGACAAGGCTTCGCTCTACTTCTCGGACTACGAGTTCTGGGTCATCGTCAATCATACACTTTATGCGGATGACACGCGGTGGTGTCGTGCGAAGGCGATCATCGCGAGTGAACTGGGAAACCGCTGCGCGGTGTCCCTGTCGGTGTTTTCCAGGGCCGACATCAGATCCGCCAAAGCGAGCAAAGACCATTTCATTCTGGACCGGCTCGAAGCGGGCGTCGTGCTGTTCAAGGCATCGCGGGACGCTCCGCTGCCGCCCGTCATCACATGATCGACCGCGGCATCGTCGTGGCCGGGCTGCATTGATGCCGTTGACTCCGGAACCACGTCGGCTGTTGCGCCCGCGCCCGGAGTTCAATCAACTCGAGATGTTCCTTGAAGTCGCCCGCGCGCGAAGCTTCAGTGGCGCCGCGCGTAGCACCGGCAGGACGCAACCGGCTGTCAGCCGGGCGATCGGCCGGCTCGAGAACCTTTGCGGCGGCGACCTTTTCCAACGTCGGCCAGGCGCGCCGCTCATTCTCACACCGGTTGGCGAGGCCATCCTTCCGACTGCGCGGCTGCTGCTGCACACCGTCGACCAGATGCTGCTGCGCGCCACGCAGACCGCGCAAAGCCGGGCAGGAACGCTCAAGCTCGGCGTAAATACCGGCCTCGTTTCCGGCCCGCTACGCGCCGCTCTTGCCGACTTCACCCGCGCTTGTCCGGATGTGCAGCTGAGGCTCATTGAGGGTATACAGAGCGAACTGCACCGGCAGCTCATGGACGGCGGAATCGACCTCATGATCGCAGCGCTCATGACCGACCTTGCGAGCACAGCGTTGACGCAGGAGGCTCTGTGGGAGGAGCGGCTCGTCGTTGCCCTTCCGGAGGATCATCCGCTCGCCGCCAGGACGGCGCTCGATTGGGGCGACGTGGCTTCGCTGCGAGTCATTCTGTGGACCTCGCCGGGCGGGTTTACCGGCGGCGGCGTCCTGCACGAGGTTGGCGGCCGCGCGATCGTATGCGAGCAGCATGCCGTATCGCGTAGCACGCTGCTCGAGATGGTGGTCATGGGTTTCGGTGCGACCATCGCTTTCGAGTCCGCGGTCACGCCGTGTGTCGGCGTGACCTATCGCCCGATCGAGGACGAAAATGCCGTCACGGCTATCGGGGCGGTTTGGCCAACCTCCGACGGCAATCCACTTCGGCACAGGCTGCTCGCCGATATTCGAAGGTGCGCGGCGTCGCGAACGATGTCCGCGCGAGCCGTGTGCCATCGGCAGCGCCCGCCATTCAGTCCGAGTGCGTCTCCGACAGCTCACGAAACAGTTCAATGGGCGGCACGCCCAGCGCCTGGGCCAGGTCGTTCACGCCTAGAAGCGTTAGATTGACGTGCCCATTTTCTATCTGGCTCAGGTACGACTGGCTTAGCCCCGCAGCTTCGCTGAACGGCTCCTGCTTCAATCCCGTCTTCTTGCGTAGCCGTGCAACATTGCCGCCGACCAGCTTGCGAATGTCCATCGCGACTGTGTCGGAGAAATGCCGCGCGGAGTTTATTCGCTAAAACGAATATGCTATGCCTTGCTGCTCAGCGATGACAAGCAGAATGCGCGGGATTCTTCCATGACTCAACCAACGGCATCGGACGTCCAGAACCGAGCCGAGGCTCGGAGGCTGATCGAGATTGCTCGCGCAAAACTCGTGGGCAAGAGCGAAGAAATGGCGGCTCTCTACCTGGATCATGCACTTTCCGAGCTGCGCGAGATCGAACGCCGCGCACCGCTCGTCACGTCACAAGTCTGAGGCGATTTGGCCGCCGGTGCCGCGACCCGGCCACGGCTCCAATATCAAATCCCGGCTTATGAGTACGCGAACCCGCGCACCCGGACGTACGGTGATAGTCGGCTGTATTCCAAGCTGGCGCTCGACGATCCGCTCCCCTGCACGGCCGACCGTCTGGCCTGCACTGTCGCGGATCGCATCGGCGATCGCATCATTCTCGCCGAACCCGCTGGCCTGTGTGCCGACCCCGAGTAGCGTCGAGAGAAGCCCCGCGCGCAGAATGCTGCCCCAATGACTGTTGACCCGGTCAGCAAATCCCGACTGCCCGGCCGCATCGGTGCCGATCAATCGATCGAGATCGATGCTGCGTCCGTCAGGCAAGATCATCCGCGTCCACACGACCAGTGCGCGCGACTGGCCGGTGCTGACATTCGAATCATAGACCCCGAGCAGCCTTGTGCCCTGCGGAATGAGCTTCGTCCTTCCTGTCACGGAATCGAACACATCCTCGGTCACCTGAGCCACCACCTGGCCCGGAAGGTCGGACGAAAGACCGGTGATGAGCGCTGCGGCGATCGTCGAGCCGGCGGTCACGACATGAGAGCCGGGCGGAGGCGAGAGGCGGCCGCTGTTGGTAGTTGGCCCCGGCGTTCCCCCGGCGACGAACGCGGCGCGGCGGTCGAGCGGCGCGCCGGTGCCTGACGTGTCCTCGGCAGGTGGCGAGGGAGCAAGTTCGGTGGGCGTTGTATTCGCCGCTTGGGGCGGACCGCGTCCCTCGCCGGCGCCGGCGAACAGCCGGCTGCCGCGCGCACTCTCCGCCTTCTGGCGGCGGCGCTCCTCGGCCCGGTCGGCTTCGGTGGGGGATGGCGCTTGGCCGGTTTCGGTGCCGTCGAATGCCGGCTCGGGGTCCGGCGTCACGGGCGCGGGCGGTCCCATTCCTTCCGCCGATCGCTCCGCCAGCTCGCTGTAGTCGCGCGGCGCGTCGGTCAGCAGCTCCGCCTCGCGGCGCTCGACCGACACCGTCTCTTGCGCCCCGCGCCCGCCGGACGTGCCCGACAGGCTGTAGGCGAGCGCGCCGGCAATCGCGAATGCTCCAACACCCGACAGCAAGGCGATCGCCTTGCGCGACAGTCGGCGCGGCCGTGGCGGGGCGGCGCGGGTCGAAAGCGGCGCGCGCGGCTGCGCCGGATCGTTCGAGTCGTGTCGACGATCGGTCACGGCTGCCGCCTCCGGGCGCGCGTGCGCTCGATACGCACGATCTCCTGCCGGCGCGTGCCGAGGCGGAGCTCGGCGCGTTCGAACAGGCGGTCGACGATCATATAGCGGTTCGAGACCCGATAATTGACGAGCTCGGCTGCCCCACGCTCGCCGATCAGGAACAACGGCGGCAGCTCGCTTTGCGCGATGTCTTGCGGGAACAGGATGTAGGTCTTGGACCCGTCGTCGAACACTTGGACCGGCCGCCACGGCGGGTTAGCGCCGCGCAGGCGATAGGCGAAGTCGAGATTGGCCGGCTCGATCCCCGCCTGGACCTGCGTTGCCGCAACCTGTTCGGCGGCGCGTTGCCGTGCCTGGATCGCGATCAGCTCGTCCTGCGGGTAGGACCAGCCCACGCTCGCCATATAGGTCGTCGGCGTCGATCTGAGCTCGACATGATAGGTGCGCCGGTCGGTGTTGATGACGAGATTGGTGACCAGGCCCGGATCGGTCGGCTTCACCAGGATGTGGACACGCCGAGCGGGGCCAGTGCCGCTCGCCGCTTCGCCGATCACCCAGCGCACCGTATCGCCGGCCGCGACCGCGCCCGTGTCGGACAGGCTCTCGCCTTCCTGCAGCACGATGTCGGTGACCCGCCCGACCGCCGCATAGACCTGATAGAGTCCGCCGGGCGCGTATGCGAACAGCTGCGTCGCCCCCTGCCATCCCGCCTCGCGGGGAGCGGCGCGGGCGGCGTCGGTCGCGGCCGCGACGGGGCGGGAATTCCGCTCGGCCGGCTGGGCGGCCGCGACGGCGGGCAAGAGGATGGTGGCGGCGAGAAGCAATGTTCGCATGGGTCAGTCTCCGAGATCCTGGGACCAGTTGAGGGCGTGGACGTAGAGGCCGAGCGGGTTGCGGCTCAGCGTCTCGGCATCGGTCGGCGTTCGCACGACGATGGTGAGCACCGCCGACCAGCGTGTCGTCGCGCTGAGCTGGCCGCGCACGTAGCGGCGCTCGTCCCAGGCGATGCGGAAGCTGTCGGCCGAGGCGCGCACGACATTGCGGATGTCGACCGCGACCTGGGTGTCGGCGAGGCTGGCGAACGGATCGTTGGCCCGGGCGTAGTCGTTCAATGCCGCCGCGCCCTGCTCAGTCGTGAAATCGTAGGCCGAACTCAGGTTCTGCCGCAGCACGATCGGATCGGCGGGCCGGGCGCGGACATTCTCGATGAACCGGGCGAGATGCCACGCGATCTGCGGGTCGGTCGGCCGGTAGCCGGCCTCCACAGGGGCGACGGCTCGCGCCGCTCCGAGGCGGTCGACCTCGACCACATAGGGCACCACTTTCGTGCCGTAGCGCAGGCGCAGATTGTCGGCGGCCGAGAGGCCGAGCACAGCGAGCGCGCCGAACGCCATCAGCCGCCAGCTATAGGCCTGCGCCCGTGCCGAGCCGATGCGATCGTCCCAAGCCTGCTGGGCACGTTGATAAGGCGTCTCGGGCCTCGGCTCGCGGCCGAACCGGGACGAGGGACGGCGAAAGGGATTCATGAACGGTCCTCCACGGAAATCTGCGCCGTGCCGCCGCCCGAGTCGGACGAGCGCAGCGCGTAGGCGGCCATGGCTGCGCCCTGCGTGATCGTCTGGCGGCGGCGCAGCCGGTTCGCCCAGGCCGGAGCCGGCGCCTGCGGCGCGGCCGGGGGCATTGCGGGGCCGCCGGTGACGACGGGATCAGGTGACGATGCGGGCGGCAGGCTTTCGGTCTCTGCCGCCGATGCCGAGGCCCCGGACGATGCCGGCACGGGCGCAGGCGTGGCCGCAGCACCCCCGCCCTTCGGCGCGCCCGGCGGAGGGGAGACCGCGGGCGCGCCGCCCGTCGGCGCCTTGGGGGGCGGGGGCGTCGACGGGGATCCGCCGCTTGGCCGAGCGGCGGACCGGGAGGAGAGGGAAGCGGCTGCGCGCGTGCCGGCGCGGGCCCCGGCGCCGGCCAGGCTGGCGGCGCCCATGCCGATCGCCGCGCCCGCGCCAGTGGCGACGATGCCGGTGGCGACCGCGGAGCCGGCCCCCAGCTGCGGGCCGCCCGAGACCAGGCCGGCGGCAATGCCGGGACCGAAGATGGCGAGGCCGAGCAGGGTGAGGCTGGCGAGCGCTAGGCTGGCGACCTGCTCGAGATCGGGCGGTGTGCCGCCGAAATCACGCACGAACTCGTCGAAGATGGTCGAGCCGATGCCGATGATGATCGCGAGCACCAGCACCTTGACGCCGGTGGCCATGACGTTGCCGAGCACTCGCTCGGCGAGGAAGGCGGTGCGCCCGAACAGCCCGAATGGGACCAGCACGAACCCGGCCAGCGTCACCAGCTTGAACTCGATCAGGGCGACGAAGATCTGGATCGCGATAATCAGAAAAGCGAGCAGCACGATCGCCCAGGCGATGAGCAGCACCGCGATCTCGGCGAAGTTGGTGAACAGGCCGACGGGTCCGGCGAGCTCGGAGGCCTGCTCGATGAGCGGCCGTCCGGCATCGATGCCCACCTGCGCGATCCTGCCAGGGTGGAGCAGGTCGTCGGGGCTTCCCGATCCGGCAGCCTTGAGGCCGATGCCCGAAAAGCTCAGGTAGATGACCTTGGCCAGCGCGTTCCAGTTGGAGATCAGGAAGGCGAAGAAGCCGACCTGCAGCGTCTTCTTGACCAGCCGGGCGATGATGTCCTCGTCGCCGCCCCAGGTCCAGAACAGGAAAGCGAGCGTCACGTCGATGACGATGAGCGCGCTCGCGAGGAACCCGACATCGCCGCCGATCAGGCCGAACCCTGAGTCGATGTAGCGGCCGAACAGGTCGAGGAAGCGATCGATGACGCCGGTATTCTGCATATCGCTACCGCTCCTCGCGCGCCGGCCCCGCCGCGGGCGCATCGGCCTTCGGCAGGATCGAACTGCGGCTTTCGCCGAAGAACCGGCGACGATTGACCTCCCAGGCGGCGCGGCAGCGCTCGTCGACCGTGTCGGGTGCGGCCGTGCGACAACGGGCGAGCTCGGTCGCAAGCGGATCAGCGGGGCGCTCCACCTTTCTTTCGCGGCCGTCGCCGACCGTGAACCGGGAGTCGTTGCCGGCGGGTGCGCGCAGCGCCACCGTTGCCGCCATGCCGGCGGCGAGGATCAGCAGCGCGATGGCGAGCGCGCGGAACGGGAGCGTTCGTCCCGCGCGCTTCGCCGGCGCCGGCCTGTCCGGCGCCTCAGTCATCGAAGATCGTCACGCTGCGCGGACGATATTCGCTGCGCGTGCCGATGAAGCGGCGGCCGCGCTCGCGCGCCTGGGCTTCATCGGCTGCCGCACGCGCGGACTCGATCGCGGTCGCGCGACCTTGCGCGGCAAGGAGCGCGGTCAGGTCGGCGATCTGCCGCGTTTGGAGCGCGACGAGCTGGTTGCCGGCCTGCGCCGCCTGCAGCGCGCCGGTCGCGTCCTGGCTGGCGCCGACCAGCGTGTCGAGCTCGCGGCGGGTGTCGGTCAGGTTGGTGACTACGCCCGCTTGGGTGCGCAGCGCATCCTGGAAGCTCGCCACCGCATCGCGCCAGCGGTCTTCCGCGTTCCCGACCATCTGCCCGTGGCTGGTTCCGGCGAGCGAGCCGGCCGGATAGCGCTGGTCGAACACCCGGTCGATGTCCTGGGCATTGTAGGCGATCTGCCGCGCCTCGCCGATCAGCTGGCGCGTGCGGTCCATCGACTGCTGGATCTGCGACAGCGTCGAGGTCGGCAGCGAGGTCAGGTCGCGCGCCTGATTGATCAGCATCGCCGCCTCGTTCTGCAGCGAGGTGATCTGGTTGTTGATCTGTTGCAGCGCCCGCGCCGCCGAGAGCAGGTTCTGCGAATAGTTGGTCGGGTCGTAGACCGTGATCTGCGCGGACGCGGGCGGCGCGGCGAGCAGCGCCAGCGCGGCGGCGCCGACAAAGAAGGTGCGGATAGGGGTCATGCGAGGGTCTCCTCTTCTTGGGGGGCGGGGGATGGAGGGCGCTCGGCCGTGACGATGTCGGCGGCCCAGCCGAGGCCGCGATGGCGAAGCCAGGCATCGGCGAAACCGTCAGCGCCATGGGCGTCGAGCAGCGCGGAAATCGCATTGAGGTCGCTGCGCTGCGAGACGGCGGCGAAGGCGAGCGCGAGCGGGCCGAGACCGAGATCGAACAATCGGTTGCCGAGCGCCGACTGGCAGTAATAATCGCGCTTGGGCGTCGCCGAGGCGATGATCTCGATCTGGCGATCGTTGAGCCCGAACCGCCGGTAGATGCCGGCGATCTGCGGCTCGAGCGCGCGCTCGTTGGCGAGGAACAGCCGGGTCGGGCAGCTCTCGATAATCGCCGGGGCGATGGCCGAGCCTTCGATATCGGCGAGGCTCTGGGTGGCGAAGACGACCGACGCGTTCTTCTTTCGAAGCGTCTTGAGCCATTCCTTGAGCTGGCGGCCGAACAGGGGATCGTCGAGCGCGAGCCAGCCCTCGTCGATCAGGATCAGGGTTGGGCGCCCGTCGAGCCGCCGACCGATCCGGTGGAACAGGTAGGCGAGCACTGCGGGCGCGGCCGGCGTGCCGACCAGCCCTTCGGTCTCGAACGCCTGTGCGTCGCTCGACCCGAACTGTTCGCCGTCGGCGTCGAGCAGCCGCCCATAGGGGCCAGCCAGCGTATAGGACTGAAGCGCGCGTTTGAGGCCCGAGGCCTGGATCAGCACGGCAAGGCCGGTCAGCGTGCGCTGCTCGAGCGGCGCGTCGGCGAGGCTGCCCAGCGCGGTCCAGAGATGGTCCTTCACCTCCGGGGTGATCGCGAACTCTTCCCGCGCCAGGATCGCGGCGAGCCAGTCGGCGGCCCAGGCGCGCTCGTCGAGCTCGTCGATGCGCGCGAGCGGCTGCAGTGCGACCGGCGCGCTGCCGCCGCCGAGCGCGCCGCCGAGGTCGTGCCACTCGCCGCCCACGCCGAGAGTCGCGGCGCGGATCGAGCCGCCATGGTCGAAGGCGAAGATCTGCGCGCCCTCGTAGCGGCGGAACTGGAGCGCCATGAAGGCGAGCAGCACGCTCTTGCCCGAGCCGGTCGGGCCGACGACGAGCGTATGGCCGACATCGCCGACATGGAGCGAGAAGCGGAACGGGGTCGCGCCTTCAGTGCGCGCATGGAACAGCGGCGGCGCGCCCAGGTGCGTATCTTCGTTCTGCCCGGCCCAGATCGCCGAGACCGGCATCACATGGGCGAGGTTGAGGGTCGAGATCGGCGGCTGGCGGACGTTGGCGTAAGGGTTGCCGGGGAGCGAGCCGAGCCAGGCTTCGAGCGCGTTGAGGCTCTCGGCGATGCACGCGAAATCCCGCCCGCGCACGATCTTCTCGATCGACTGGAGCTTGAGGTCGGCATCGCGCGGCGTGTCGCCCAGCACCGTGATGGTGGTGGTGACATAGGCGAACCCGGCGATGTCGGCGCCGAGCTCCTGCAGGGCGGCATCGGCGTCGGCCGACTTGTTGGTCGCATCCGTGTCGACGAGGACGCTGGCCTCGTTGGTCAGCACCTCCTTGACGATCGCGGCGAGGCTCTTGCGCTTGGAAAACCACAGGCGGCGGATTCTGTTCAGCGTGCGCTGTGCGGTCACCTTGTCCATGCAGATCGCACGGGTGGTCCAGCGACAGGCGAAGCCTAGCCGATTGAGCTCGTCCAGCATGCCCGGCACCGTCCAGGCCGGAAAGCCGGTAATGGAGAGAACCCGCAGATGCTTCTCGCCGAGCTGTGGCGTCAGGCCGCCGACTAGGGTGTCGTCGGCGAGCAGCGCATCGAGATGCATCGGCGTCTCCGGCACCGCGATGGTCTGCTCGTGCGTCGAGATCGTCGAATGCAGATAAGTCAGGGTCTCGCCGTCGGAGAGCCAGGCGGCCTCCGGCATCACGCCCTCGATCATGTCGAGAACGCGGCCCGTGTCGCGCTCGAAATCGTCCAGATGATCGGCGGCGGTCGCGATCCCTTCAGCGCCACCCTCGAACAGCATCGAAGAGGCGCGCGACGTGTCGTCCGCCGGGGGGAGCCATTGCAGGGTGAGATAGTAGGCGCTGGTGAAATTGGGCTGGGTGACGTCTCCGCCCTCGAACTGGTCGCGCCGCTCCTCGTCGATCAGCGCTGAGACCGGATCGGCGAACCCGGTCGAGACCGGATAGCCGGGCGAGGCCTTGCGCTGCGCCTCGACATAGATCGCCCAGCCGGTGCCGAGGCGTTTCAAGGCGCTGTTGAGCCGATTGGAGGTGGCGATGAGCTCAGCCTGGGTCGCGCTGTCGAGATCGGGGCCACGGAACCGCGCCACGCGCAGGAAGCTCCCGTCCTTGTTGAGGACGATGCCGGGCGCGATCATCGCCGCCCAGGGCAGGAAATCCGAGAGGCGCGATGCGCGGCGGGCATGCTCGCGGAGGAACATCATGTCAGATCAGCTTTCGAAGAGGGTGGGAAGCGCCATGTGGCGGCGGGCAACCGGCAGGATCTGCGGATCGCGGCGCGCGGCGAAGACGGCGAGCCCATGCCCCACGATCGCGATCACGATGCCCGCGATCCAGAGGCGAAGGCCGATCCCGACCGCGGCGGCGAGCGTGCCGTTGAAGATGGCGAGCGCCCTTGGCGCGCCGGCCAGCATGATCGGCTCAGCGAGCGCGCGGTGAACCGGCACCGCGAAGCCGGGAAGATCCTCCTCGCCCATCAGACGAGCGCTCCACCGCCGAAGCTGAAGAAGGAGAGGAAGAAGGAGCTGGCCGCGAATGCGACCGACAGGCCGAAGACGATCTGGATCAGCCGGCGGAACCCGCCCGCCGTGTCGCCGAACGCGAGGGTCAGGCCGGTGATGACGATGATGATAACGCCGATGACGCGCGCGACCGGACCCTGCACCGAATCCACAATCGACTGGAGCGGGGTCTCCCAGGGCATACCCGAGCCGCCGGCCCAGGCAGGCGCGGCGTATAGCGCCGCCAGCGCCAGCGCGGCGACAAGATGAGCGGGGCGGACACGGATCATGCGGAGGCTCCCTGGACATTGTGGATGGTGAGAAGGCGGTAGGCGCCCGCGGCATCGAGCCCTTCGACGCGGACCAGCTCGGACAGGCGGCGTTCGGTGCCGCGGCCACTGAGAACCGCGATGACGTCGATCGTCTCGGCGATAAGCGGCCGCGGAACGTGCGCGATGGCTTCGAGGATGAGCTGTTCGAGCCGGTGGAGCGCGGCGGTCGCGGTGCCGGCGTGAATCGTGCCGATCCCGCCGGGATGGCCGGTGCCCCAGGCTTTGAGCAGGTCGAGCGCTTCCGGGCCTCGCACTTCGCCGACCGGAATGCGGTCGGGCCGCAGGCGCAGGCTGGAGCGGACCAGGTCGGTCATAGTGACGCCGGGCGCAGTGCGTAGCGCAAGGACATTGGCGGCATCGCACCTTAGCTCGCGCGTGTCCTCGATCAGGATGATGCGGTCTTTGCTGTCGGCGGCGACCGCGAGCAGGGCGTTGGTCAGCGTGGTCTTGCCGGTCGAGGTGCCGCCGGCGACGAGAATGTTGGCGCGAGTCTGAACGGCATTGGCGAGATAGCCGGCGGCGCTCGCGGTCATCGTGCCGGCCGCAACGTAATCGGCAAGCGCCAGCGGCAAGCTTGCGGGCCGTCGGATCGAGAAGACCGGTGCCGCGACCACAGGCGGCAGCAGGCCTTCGAAGCGCTCGCCGCTCTCGGGCAGCTCAGCCGAGACGCGGGGTGCTGCGCGGTGAACTTCCGCCCCCACGTGATGGGCGACGAGGCGGATAATCCGCTCGGCCTGTGCGGTGGTCAGGCGCTCGCCGGTCTCGGCCATGCCGCTGTCCAGCCGGTCAACCCACAACCGGCCATCGGCGTTGAGCATGACCTCGGCGACGCCATTGTCGTCGAGCCAGGCGGCGATCGCCGGCCCGAGCGCGCTGCGCAGCATCGAGGTGCTGCGCTGGTGCACGATAGCCGAGGGCTGGGGCACTTCATCCGTCTCCGTTCAAAGGGCCGCGTCGCGGCGTCGGAGACAGGTAAAGAATGCGAATTCCGGCCGGTTACAACAGCATTTCGAAGGCGTCGCAGGATCGGCGTCGAACGGATAAATTGAGGTGGAGGCCTGCCTTACATCGCAGGCATTCTAGAGATAGTTTCGACTGGGAGGTTATCGGTAGGATTCGCCTAATCCGATACGGCGCTGCCATGAGCATAGCCTGTCCTGTCGACCACTGATCGATCGCGTTTCAGGCCACGGGGCCCGCCTGATCAAGTAACGCCCGGCTCGCCGCCAGCAGATTGGCGACGAAGTTTGAGGTCGTCGAAACCACGGAGTCGAGGTCCACCTCATCCAGATCCTCGCCCCTGATCCGGAAGCTGGCGACGATCTGCACGCCGACATTTGGGAACGACTCGGGACCCTCCCAGAAGCGGAAGCTATCGTGTGTCGCAAAGTGGCCTGCGGGGATCTGCTCGATCCGGTGGCCCGGCGCAAACCACTGGATCGCGTGAGCACCGGCCATGCCCGGTCGCAGTTCCCAATGCTTGGCCTCGTTGGAGAGCTGCTTAATTGTCTTCAAGTAGGGCAGAAACAGGTGATGCTGATTTCGGGCGGAGGTGAACAGGTCGGCCCAGTCCGCTCCCACAAACTCGGCCGTCTCCGCGATACGCTCGGCATACTGCGCATCATCCGTTGTGATGGGGAAATAGAGCCTTCCGGCCTTGCCGGTGTTCGCATGACGCCGAGCCGCGGCGGCGATATGGTCCAGCGCGTGAACGAGATTGTTGGCTACGTCGGCGATGATCGGTTTTGTGCGTCGAAGGATCGTCCGGTCGAGCACGAGATCGGCGCTGTGGGTCGCGCCGTCGGCGAGTATTGCGCGTCGCACATTCCACAGCAGGTTCTGACCCACGCCCACCACATCGTTGAATGCCCGCCGATGTGCCTGCGCGCGATCGTGCAGCAACTGCGCATCATCAAGGAGATCGAGAGCGGCCATCCTCAAGACTTAGCCGTATCGACACCCACGCCCAACACGAATGGCGATCGACGCTCAACCGAACTTGCCGAAGTCATTCCAGAGCATAGTTCGGCACGTGCACATTTTGGAGCATCTCGCGTCGGCTCCGTTCTCCACAGCTCGGCAGATCGCCAATGCCTAGGTTGCTCGTGTCTGCTATCGACATGAATATTCGGGTGATCTGGGGGAATCGCAATTGAAGGTCAGACGGCTTACGATTTCGAATTTCCGGGGCGTTGCGCACGGTGTCGTGCATTTGAGCGGACACACGCTTCTCGTCGGTGGGAACAATGTCGGCAAGTCCACCGTCTGCGAAGCTCTGGACCTCGTTCTCGGTCCCGAACGGCTCTACCGGCGGCCCGTCGTCGACGAGCATGATTTCTGCTGCGGACGGTACCTCGACGATGCCAAGAATCCGATCGAAATCCGCATCGAAGCGGTGCTCACAGATCTTCCCGCCGATGCCGAGCTGCGATTCCACCGCCACTTGCGGCGCTGGGACGACACCGCCCGCGATTTCGCCGATCAAGGCGCCGGCGGGCCTAGCGATGGCGACGGCTCCCAAAAACGCTGGGCGCTGCCCGTGGTGTTCATCGGGCGTTATGACAAGGCCGAGGACGACTTCATCGGCAACACCTTCTTCGATCACCCGATCGAGCCGCTCGAGGACGACGAGGCCGAGGAGCTGGCGCTCGGCGTGGGCCGGCGATTGTTCGGCCGTGATCACAAACGCCTTTGCGGCTTTGTCTTCCTGCGAACTCTTCGTACCGGCTCGCGAGCCCTCAGCCTCCAGCGAGGATCGCTCCTCGACACGGTCCTGCGGCTCGGCGGCACGGGACTGGCCGACATGTGGCAGGATACCCTCGACCGCCTACAAGGGTTAAAGCCGGCGATCGGTGAGGTGCCGCAACTCAAGCAAATCCGGGAGGACATCAGGAACCGCATGGCGCGATTCGTCAGCCTGGCGCCGGGTGACGACGCGACCGCCTTCTTTGCTTCGGATCTTACCCGCCAGAATCTGCGCGAAGTGGTCCGGCTGTTCATCGCGGCCGAGCCGGTTGGCCACGGCGTCCCTTTTGCCCGGCTCGGTACCGGCTCCGTCAATCTACTCGTGTTCGCGCTGCTGACCGTGATCGCCGAGCTCAAGGAGAAGCGGTCGGTCATCTTCGCGATGGAGGAGCCCGAAATAGCCCTCCCGCCCCATACCCAACGTCGGGTGAGCCGGTTCGTCCTGTCGGAGATGGGGCAGGCAATCGTGACGTCCCACTCGCCTTACGTCATCGAGCAATTTGAACCCGAAAACATCGTCATCCTCTCGCGGATGCAGGACGGTCAGCTCGAAGGCGCCCCCATCGATCTCGGCGACTTCAAGACGAAGAGCTTTAAGACCGCACGCCGGCAGTTCGCGGAGGCGATCCTCGGCCGGGCCGTTCTGGTCGTTGAAGGCGCATCGGAGGCGGCGCTGTTCCCAGAAGCCTCGACGGTGCTCGAGAAGTCGCTCGGCTCCGATTCCTACATGCACCTCGACTTTGCGGGCATCAGCCTGTTCAATGCCGAGAGCGAAACATCGGTGCCGAAATACGGCCCGGTTTTCAAGGCGCTGAACAAGCCGGCCTTCGCCTTCTACGATCAGCCCAACAACCCCCATACGCCCGACGCGACGACCAAGCTCGCCGACTATGTCGCGCACTGGCAGTCGCCCACCAAGGGCGTCGAAACTTTGCTGATCACCGAGACGACGCCGACCGTACATCGCCGCTTCCTCGAAGCGGCGGAAGCTCGCGACGACTATCCCACTCATTGCGGCGCGTATGACGCACTGCTCGATGATGACGCGAGCGCCTCCGCCCTTGCGTTGGAGGTGCTGAAGGCTCGCAAGGGCGATGCCTATGGCTACACGGCCCTCTTCATCAGGCAGTGTCGGTCGGCCGACGAGCTTCCAGCCATGATCAAGAAGGTGCTGCTCGATCTCGATGCTGCGTTGAAACCACCGCCCTCGGACAACGACGATCCGTTCGGAGATCTACTCTGAACATCGAACTCGATCAGAAGCGGCAAGACATCCTCGCCGCTAATGGGCACCTCCTCGTCACGGGAGGGCCGGGTTCGGGCAAGACGACGATTGCGCTCCTCAAAGCCCAAAAGGTCATTCCAACGATGAAGCCGGGACAGGAGATCCTGTTCCTCAGCTTTTCGCGAGCCGCGGTGAAACAGGTGCTCACCCGCTGCAAGACGATTCTTAGCCGGGAAGAGCGGCGTCTTATCGAGGTGCAGACCTATCACTCCTTTTGCCTTGAAGCGCTAAGGACGCACGCGCGCCTGCTCAACGGTCAACCGGCGCGCATCGCCTATCCTGATAAGGAACGGATCGAACGAGCGGAGTTCGAGGGCGACTGGCCCGAAGAGCTGGCGCGGCGGGCGAGGGAAAGCGGCATTTTCGCTTTCGACCAGTTTGCAGGCGCGACGGCCGAGATCGTCGAGGGTTGTGCGGCTGTCCGCGAACTCATGGGACGCAAATACCCAATGATCATCGTCGATGAGTTCCAGGACACCGACGACGATCAATGGCGCATCGTAGCCGCCCTGTCGGCCGTTACCACGATCTTCTGCCTCGCCGATCCGGACCAGAGCATTTTCCAATATGATCCGAGGGTCGATCCGCTCAGGCTCAAGAAGGCGTCGGACTTCCTCCATCCGAAAGTGGTCGACCTTGCCGACGATAACCATCGCAGTCCTAATGGCGGCATCTTGCAGTTTGCCGATGCGGTGCTGAAAAACACGCCGCTGCCGTCTCCCTGCGGCGAAGTGACCCAGCACGGCTATCCGCCCGGACAGTTCGAACCCACCGTCCATGCCGCCGTGATCTGGATGTTCAGTCAGCTTGCCAAGGCCAAGGTCGAAAGGCCGACGATTGGCGTGCTGACCCGCAGCAATCAGGTCGTGTCCGAGATCTCGTCCATCCTCGGGAAGGGGCACGCCTACAAGAAGCAGACGCTCAAGCCTGTTTCGCATGAGGTCGTTTGGGATGCGGAATTGTCGGCCGCGGCGGCGTTGGTGCTTGCCGCAATGCTCGAATGGCCGCGCCTCGAACTGGTCGACGCCAAAGCCCAGACGCTAGGCATGGTGGCTGCCTACTATCGGCTCAAGGCCGCCACCGATGGCACCAAATCAGCAAAGAATCTTGCTCGGCAGTTCGCCGAGGCGGTGAATGCGACGAGGACCAGCGGGAAGATCAGAATCAAGGCTGCCCGAGAAGTGGCAGACGCCGTGGCTGCCGGTATCGAACTAGTTGGCGATCCTGTTGCGGACTGGCGATCGGCGGTCCGTGTCATGGGGCAGGTGCCGGCTCTAGCCGAGATTCAGCGCCAGGTCCGGCTTGTCCGGTTATTCCGCGCGACCGACGCGCTCGGTCAGGGCCTTGCTGATTCCTGGATCGCGACCGGCGGATATGTTGGCGCACCCGTGCTGGTGAAAAAGGTGCTCGATCAGGAGCGTCTCCTCTCCGCCGAGCAGGATCCGCAGGGCGTTCTGGTGATGAACATACACAAGTCGAAGGGCAAGGAGTTCGATGGGGTGATCCTTGTCGAGGGCGCGTTCAAATCCTTCTTCTTCGACGAACGGACTGAAGATCCGCCATTTCCTCAAAGTCGGAGACTGCTGCGCGTCGCAATTACCCGGGCGCGCCGGCGAGTTGCAATTGTGCGGCCAAGCAAGTGCAGGCCGCTGTGTGGATGACCCACCGCTCATCTGTATTTCGAGAGCATTCGCGGGTGCGAGAAGGAAGATGGCAGTAGGGTCGTGGGGCGCCTCCACGCCGATCGGCTGCTTCCGCGAATGTCGTGTTGCCAGGTGCCTTGCGCAGCGCTGGCTGCAGAGCCGATCGGGTTCTAACGCCGCGCTCACGCGATTGCTTGCAATCCCTTCGCCCGGACGAGATTGAGCAGTTTGAGCGACGGGCCGTCCGGCTTCTTCTCGCCGCGCTCCCATTTGCTCACGGCATCCTTTCGCACGTTGAGATAATGCGCGAACACGGGTTGGGAGACGTGCTCGCGTTCCCGTAGCAACCGGATCTCGGCAGGCGACAGCGGCTCGACCGGCGTAAGGCAGAGAGCGTCGAACTCACGCATCGTCGCCTTGTCGACAAGCCCGAGCTTGTGAAGGTCGGCCGCCGCCTCGTGCACGGACGTCAGAATCGGGCTGGCGGCTCGCTTATCCTTCTTCGTCTTCGTGACCATCTTCCATGACCTCTATCAATGCGCCTCCGCTTACGGCGGCGCCGATGTCATCGGCGGGGCAGCCCGGACGGAGCGCCGCCTGCTGTGTCCGCGCCTCCCCCTCCTCCGCGGTGTTGTTCCCCTTCTCTTCTTGGCAAGCGCCGGGGGCGAAGGGCCGCTGCCCGCCGGCCTTGAACAGAATTATCGTGCGAAATCCGCCTGACTTCCCTCCGCCCGATCGTGCGACGCGCTGCTTGAACACGCCGCCGCCGAGATCGGCATCGGCCTGGCCGGCCGCCACCGCGGATGCCGCTTCGATCAATGCTTCGTTTGCCAAGCCCGCCTTGCGGGCAAAGCGCGCGAAGCTCTTGGTCAGGAAGACCGACATCCATCACTCCGTTTCTATAGCTCTCAGGGCTACACTTTGCAAGTGTGGGTCGGAGCGTTACGCCGCCAAGCGATCATCTGAGACCGGCGCATCATCATTTCCGGCAGCCTCTTGGAGGAAGCGGGCAAGCGCCGCCTTCCGTGAGTCGCGATCGAGAGCATAGGCAGTCTGCTTGAATTCAACGCCGTCGAGCAGTCCCTGAATGTAGCCCGAGACCGTGTCCGCCGCCATGATCAGGGCCGTGTCGAGGGTGTGGATGTACTTACCGGTGACCGATCCCTTCGCGTGACCGAGCAGGGCCGCGATCGTGACTTCGGTGAACCCCAGGTCGTTCGCGATGCTCGCAAAGCTGTGCCGCAGGACGTGCGGGGTCACATCCTCAAGCGGGGTGTTCTCAACCAGCTTCTTCCAATGATTGGGAAAGCAGCCGAACGCATTATCCTCCCCTTGGCCGGGAAACAGGTAGGTGCCGGCAGTTGCATCCAGCCGGGCCTCGAGCGCCTCGACCGCGGGCAAACCGATCGGCCGCACCGACCTGCCTTCCTTGGTGTCGTCGAGCCGCAGGCAACTCGCGCCGATATCCGCTTCCGTTCGCGCGAGGTTGATAACCTCGCCGCGACGGCAGCCGGTCAGCGCGATCACCCGGGTGATCTCGGCCACGACCGCGTACCGGCCGTCTTCCTTGGCATCCCTGATGATCCGACCGAGCAATCGATATTCGGACTCGGTCAGTCGTCGATCTCGTGCATTGTCCTTCGGCTTGCGGAGCCCATGAGCGGGATTGGTGTCGATGATCCCAGCTTCGATCGCGTAGGTCAGGATGCCGCCGAGCAGACCGATCGTTCGCGTTGCCGTACCGACACCGCCGCGAACGATCGCCTTGCCCCGGAGCTTCTTCGTTTTGGCGACAACAGCGGTCTTGCCCGCCATGATGTCCTTCAGCATCCGGGTCACGTCCGCCTTCGTCAGATCCTTGACCTTCCGCCGGCCGATGAGCGGAACGATGTGGCGGCGAATGCGTCCCATGTCAGTGACAATGGTGCCGGGCTTCTTGGGACGGCCGCCCTTGCCGAGAATGAGGCCGGCTTCGAGATCCGCTACATACAGTGCGCAGAGGTCCTTGATGGTGATCGCCCTGTGATTGAGCTGGCGTTCCTCCGCCGGATCATCCCCCTGCGCGATCCGTCCGAACAGGATCTTCGCCTCCTGCCGCGCAGATTCGGGCGTCCAGACTCCATGAAGCCCGATTGTATAGCGGCGCGACCGCCCACCGGAGCGGTACTGAATGACATAGCTGCGCTTGCCGGAGACGAACACGCGTAGCCCGAAACCGGGCAGTTCATCGTCCCAAATGACATAGTCTTTCGCACGCAGCTCGGAGGCATCTACAAGCCTCTTGGTGATCTTTCCCATGACGATCCTCCAGCTCGCGCTGGAAATCCGCGTAAGCACCACGTAAGCACGCGGGCGGAAATCAAAGCGCACCGATGGATACGAACGTCGCTATGCACTCGGGGATTTTGTAGCCTTTCCAACCGGATAGCGTAGCATAGCGTGCAATCGCATACATTTAGGTCGGTCGGATTTATTAGCTCCGAAGGCAGAGGTCACAGGTTCGAATCCTGTCGGGTGCGCCAGTCTTTCAATGACTTAGATGGACAGCCTTCCTTTCGTACGGAATGAGTACGGAAAACAGGGGGTGAAAAGCGCCCTTTGGAGGTTGGCTCTGGTGCGCCTGCGCTTGACCTACATCCCGCCATAATGGATTGCAGAGGGGGCTAGGCAGATCAGGCAATGCGCCCGGTCGCGGCTGGTGCAGTTCGATACACACCGTACGCGACAAATCGCGGCTAAAAATGGCTCAATTGTGCGGGTTTCGAGAGGTGGCAGCTTCTCAATCAAAAATGATTGGCCATTCGGATTTGATTAAATTGGCCGCTTTCTGCGGGTTTGCGGCAAATCATTTTTGGGTCAATGGCGCATTGGTCAAAGATAGCCGCGAATAGCTGCTACCTTGATCGCAGCGGCGATGACGGCTCCCAGAACAACCCCAACGCCAATCCGCCAATCACTGTTTTCTAGCTTTATGCCATCGGGCACATTTTCATCGTCGATCCAAGCCTTGCGGTAATTGTGCCGCAGCCAAAAATAGATCGCTATCGCGCCGGGCAATGGGACAAGGGGGGCGAGCCAAGGCGAGATAAATTCACCGCTGCCGAAAATGAAAATCATCGCGGCACCGAGATAGGAGGCCGCTACGGTCCAAAGTGCGCGCCTATCGGCCTGTTCCTTCAAGGCGATCATTTTGCCGCTTCCTGTCCGCCGTCAGCACCAATGGCACAGATTTGAGGTTGTGATTTAAGGAGGATCTGGGCTTCGTCGTAGTGACGAAGGAACGAAGATGAAGCCCAGATCCTCCAATGTAAAATCGCCCGCCAAGGC
>Ga0066256_1000557_pt1 | contig 91309 bp, 73 predicted proteins | sample ThiBio_1000_biof_FD_87107 | JGI IMG/M metagenome (GOLD analysis project Ga0066256, IMG submission 87107) | Wastewater bioreactor microbial communities from Cape Town, South Africa - Thiocy_expt_1000_biof (version 2) | ecosystem: Engineered > Bioreactor > Thiocyanate-remediating >... | reverse complement strand
CTGGTCGTTGAAGGGAAGGGCAGTGGCTTCTAGGAATTCCGGTCTCTATGACAGCAATGTGGCAGTCGCCTTTCTGTGGCCATTGAAATGGCTTTTTGGGACGCTCTTGCTATATGTCATGCTTGGCCTGATCGCCCTCACCGCGGCTTTCCTGTTTGCCAAATATCAATGGCTGGATCCTGTGCAAGCTGCCGACGCTTTGTTCCAGTCGGAAACCGCACGCGTCAAAGAGCTTGTACGGCCAGGAAGCCACACTGCAGGCCTTTCTACACTTACCGAGCAGACCCAACAGTGGACTTACTGGCTTTTTTTTAAGGCGACATCACTCCATGAAGCCACCTATGCCTATTTCTCCGGGTATCCGGTCAACGAGGTTGACCGGATGTATCTCAGCCAGTTCGTTGCGCGCAATGCACGGGAAATCTACCTGGCTATGAACGTGATTCAGGTCTACGGGATCAGGATTGGCTTCGTACTGGCTGCGACCCCTTTGTTTTTCCTGTTGTATGTCTTGGCTGGCGTAGACGGCCTGACCGAGCGTTATATCCGCCGCGCGTGCGCAGGACGCGAATCGGCGGATCTGCACAAAATTGGGCGCCTTTCGAAGCTGATGTTCTTCGCATCCGGGGTCACGCTATATCTCTGCCTGCCAGTTGCAATGAGCCCATTCTGGGTCATCGCGCCGTTAGCGCTAGTTTTTGCGGTGTCCACACGGGTTCAGTGGCAGTTTTACAAAAAATATTTTTGAGAGGATCAGGCGTGAATGTTGACAAGTCGAAATAATTTGTGTCTGATGATGGCCTAGTAGGGTCAGGGATGTGGCCAGACGAGTCTACTTGAGCAATGCGGACGCCCCTTAGGGGCTTTATCATGACCCGATAATATGCACATAATGTATATTATGTTAAATATTATAATAATGCGCCAATACGTGCTGTCAGTTGTCGTGTCGCTCCCACGAAATTCTGGTGACTACCCCTGAAATTCTGGTAACGCTCCCAGGGACCCCAATCCTCCCACCCGTGATCCAGGTTGGCCATTGATTATTGTTACAATATTCAAATGACCACCGACCTCCAGCCATCTCGTGGCGGCCGACGCACTGGCGCCGGTCGACCACCCAAAGAACCGACCAAGGTTATTCGCTTGCCCGAGCGCCTCGTGCCGCTGGTTGCTCAACTCGCGTCGTCTAAGTTCGGCCAAGGACTGCCTCCTGGTGCCTGGGCCCTGGACGATCATGGCCAGCCGATGGCGCTGCCGTTCTTTTCTACGCCGGTTCGCGCCGGTTTTCCCTCGCCGGCCGAGGATCATCAGGAAGACCGTCTGGATCTGAACAGTCACTTGGTCCGGCACCCCGAGGCCACGTATTACCTGCGGGCCAAGGGCAACTCCATGACCGGCGCCGGCATCCAGGACGGCGACCTCCTGATGGTCGATCGCGCCATCGAGGCCAAACCAGGCATGATCGTGGTGGCCGCGGTGGACAACGAGTTCACGGTCAAGGTGCTGGAGGCCACGTCCGACGGGCTGTGTCTGGCCCCGGCCAACCCTGACTTCCCGAAGATCATCCTTAAGGACGCGCAAGAACTGACCCTGTGGGGTGTGGTGATCAACGTCATTCACCCCGTCCTGCCACGTGGCTGAGCATGTCAGGCCATGAATACCCGTGTCGTTGCCCTGGTGGATTGCAATAATTTTTACGCGAGCTGCGAACGGGTTTTCAATCCAGCCTTGCGGGGCAAGCCGCTGGTCGTCCTGTCCAATAACGATGGCTGTGTTGTGGCTAGGTCGCAGGAAGCCAAGGCCCTGGGCATCAAGATGGCCCAGCCCTGGTTCCAGTGCCAGCACCTGGTGAAACCCCACGGCCTGATCGCGATGTCGTCCAATTACGCCTTGTATGCCGACATGAGCCGCCGGGTCATGTCCATCCTGGCCGGCTTCACGCCCGACCAGGAGGTCTACTCGATCGACGAGTCCTTCTTGGCCTTCACGGACAAACCAGGAGCAAACCACCAGCAACTGGGTCTCAAAATCCGTGAAAAAGTATTGAACTGGACGGGATTGCCGGTGTGCGTCGGTTTCGCTCCCACTAAAACCTTGGCCAAGCTGGCCAACCACTGGGCCAAGACCCGGATCGAGTTTTCCGGAGCCTGCGATTACGCGGCCTTGCCGGCCGACCAGCGCTTGGCGCTCTTGAAGGCCACGCCGGTCAACGAGGTCTGGGGTGTCGGCCGTCGGCTGACGGAAAAGCTCGTTGAGATGGGTATCCACAGCGTGGCCGACCTGCAGGCCGCCGATCCGGCCTGGCTGGGGCGCCGGTTTTCCGTAGTTCTGGAGCGCACGGTCGAGGAGCTGCGAGGCGTGTCCTGCCTGGAACTTGAAGACGTCGCCCCGCCGAAGAAGCAGATCATGACCAGCCGATCCTTCGGGTGGCCGGTTACCGAGCTATCCGAACTACGTGAAGCAATGGCTGCTTACACCACGCGGGCTGCGGAGAAGCTGTGGGCAGAGGGCCAACTGGCCGGCGAGGTCCACGTTTTCATCCGCACCAGCCCGTTCAAGCAGGACGCCCCGCAGTACTCCGCAGCCTTGCGGCTGCGACTGCCGGAGCCGACAGACGACACCCTGCGGCTGGTGAAGGCCTCCCGCTTCCTGCTGCGGCAGCTGTACCGACCGGGCTTCGAGTATCAGAAGGCCGGCATTCTGCTGAGCGAACTGCAGCCGGCCACCCTGCGCCAAGGGCAGCTGTTCGACACGACCGATACCAGTCGGCGCGACAAGCTGATGACGGTGATGGATCGGCTGAACCGGGAGATGGGCCGGGACACCCTTTTCCTCGCTGGTTCCGGCATCGACCGCGCCTGGCGCATGCGGCAGGGCAACCGCTCGCCCCGCTACACCACGCACTGGGCGGAGATTCCGGTGGCAGTGGCCTAAGATGGGGTTACCCATCCCGACTGAGTCCAATCCATGTGTGGCCGCTTCGCCCTGAAGAATCCCCAGGCACTCAAGGCCGCTTTCGATCTGAACGAAACGCCGAAGCTGCCGGCGCGCTACAACATCGCCCCCTCACAGGACATTGCTGCGGTGCGCATGGGCTCACATGGCCGCGAACTGGTCATGCTGCACTGGGGCCTGATTCCCGCCTGGGCCAAGGATCCGAAGACCGGTTACAGCTTGATCAACGCCCGCGCCGAGACGGTGGCCGAAAAGCCGGCTTTCCGCACCGCATTTAGGAAGCGCCGCTGCATCATCCCCGCCAGCGGCTTTTATGAGTGGAAGGAAGTGGCCGGCGGCAAGCAACCCTACTACCTGACGCTTAAGAACGACGAGCCCATGGGGCTGGCCGGGTTGTGGGAACACTGGCAAAGCCCGGAGGGCCGGGTCATCGAGTCCTGCACCATCCTGGTCACTGATGCCAATGGGCTGGTGAAGCAGGTCCACGACCGCATGCCGGTCATCCTGCCGAAGGAGGCTTACGCCGCCTGGCTGGATCCGGAAGAGCATGCTCCCGAGCACCTTTCTCTCCTGCTACGGCCGCTGGACGCAGGGGAAATGACGGCATGGCCGGTCAGCAGGCAGGTGAACAATCCCAGAAATGACGAGGCAGGATGCTTGGAGCGAGCGCCAAGCTGATCCGTCAGGCAGCTACGCCGCGACCCATTCGGCAGAGAGTGACTCAGCCTGCTTGAGAACCGTCTCAGTCGCTTCTTCCTGCTTGTCCGGCGGGTACTTGTAGCGCTTGAGTAGCGTCTTGACCATCACGCGCAGCCTGGCCCGGACAGTTTCCCGGACGGCCCAGTCGACGGTCACGGACTTGCGCAGGCTTTGGACCAACTCGACCGCTATCTTCTTTAATGTCTCGTCACCCAGGCCCCGAACCGCAGCTTCATTGGTTGCCAAGGCGTCGTAGAACGCCATTTCGTCGTGGTTCAGCCCCAGGGCCTCGCCACGCTGGGCGGCTTCCTGGAACTTCTTGGCCATCTCGATGAGCTCCTCGATGACCTGGGCGGTCTCGATGGCCCGGTTGCGGTAGCGCGTCAGGCTCTGCTGCAGGAGCTCCGAGAACTTGGCCTCCTGGACCACGTTGGTCTTGAAGCGCGACTTGATTTCGCCCTTGAGCAGCCGCTCCAGCAGTTCCACCGCCAGGTTGCGCTCCTTCATGTGGCGCACGTCTTCAAGGAACTCGTCCGACAGCACGCCGATGTCCGGGCGCTTGAGGCCGGCCGCCGAAAAGATGTCGATGACTTCGTCGCTCACCACGGCCCGGCTGATGATTTGCCGGAGCGCGTGCTCCTTTTGCTCGTCGTTCAGCTTCTTGTCGGTGCCGCCGTGCTTGGTCAGCGCAGCCTTCACCGCCTGCAGGAACGCGAGTTCGTCCCGGTGAACCAAGGCCTCGTCCAGGGTGCAGCACAGCGCAAACGCCTTGCTGGCGGCCAGCACCGTGTCGGCGAAGCGCTTTTTCCCGTCGTCGAGGCCGAGCACATGGTTGGCCACGGCCGGCAGCAGCTGCCAGGCCTGGGCCCGGAAGTCGCCGTAATCCACGCCGTGCAGCATGTCATGGAGCACGTCCATCTGCTCCTGCAGCACGGCCAGTGCATCACGGGCGTCGATGGTCGGCTTGCCGCGGCCCTTGGCCTGAGTGTAATCCGCCAGCGCGGCCTTCAGTTCGTTGGCGATGCCGATGTAGTCCACGACCAGACCGCCTGGCTTGTCCTTGAACACCCGGTTCACCCGGGCGATGGCCTGCATCAGGTTGTGGCCGCGCATCGGCTTGTCGACGTACATCGTGTGCAGGCAGGGTGCGTCGAATCCCGTCAGCCACATATCCCGGACGATCACGAGCTTGAACGGGTCGGCCGGGTTCTTGAAGCGCTTCTCCAATTCGGTGCGGACGGACTTGGCGTAGATGTGCGGCTTCAGCAGCGCCTTGTCCGAGGCCGAACCGGTCATCACCACCTTGATCGCGCCCTGCATCGGGTCGTCGCTGTGCCAGTCGGGGCGCAGAGCCACGATGGCGTTATAGAGATGTACGCAGATGTCGCGGCTCATGGCCACCACCATCGCCTTGCCGTCCATGACGGCCAGCCGGCTCTCGAAGTGCGCCACGATGTCCGCCGCCACCTTCTGGATGCGCGGCGGCGCACCGACCAGTTGCTCTAAAGCTGCCCAGCGCCGCAGCCTGGCCACCTTGGCGACATCGCCCTCCTCGTCCTCGGTCAGCTCATCCACCTCGCTGTCCAGCAGCGTCACGTCCGCCTCCTTCAGCTCCAGCTTCGCCAGGCGGCTTTCGTAGTAGATGGGCACGGTGGCGCCGTCCTTGACCGCCTGCTCGATGTCATAGACATGCACGTAGTCGCCGAACACGGCGCGCGTGTCGCGGTCGTCCAGCGAAACGGGCGTGCCGGTGAACGCAACGAAGGTGGCACCGGGCAGCGCGTCGCGCAGGTGCTGGGCGTAGCCGTAGCGCACGCTGCTGCCGCCGGTCGTCAGCGGCGGCGTGGCCGGGCCGCTCTCGGCGGCAAGCAGAACCGTGGCGTCGTTGGCGGCCGCCCCGCCCTCTTCCCTGGTCAGCCGGGCCTCGAAGCCGTACTGGCTGCGGTGCGCCTCGTCGCAAATGACCACGATGTTGCGCCGGTCGGAGAGCACCGGGAACATGTCCTCGTCCTCGCCGGGCGTGAATTTCTGGATGGTGGTGAAGACGATGCCGCCCGACGGCCGGTTCGCCAGCAATTGTCGAAGCGCGGGGCGGGTGTCAGCCTGCACCGGCGTCTCGCGCAGCATTTCGGTGGCGCCGGCGAAGACGCCGAAGAGCTGGTTGTCCAAGTCGTTGCGGTCGGTCACCACCACCAGCGTGGGGTTGCCCATGTCCGGGTGCGCCATCAGCGCGCCGGCGAGGCAGGTCATCTCGATGCTCTTGCCAGCGCCCTGCGTATGCCAGACCACCCCACCCTTGCGGGTGCCGCCGGGGGCGGACGCCGCGAGCACGCTCTGCACCACCGCCCGCACCGCGTGGAACTGGTGGTAGCCCGCCACTTTCTTGATGAGTTGGCCGTCGTCCTCGAACAGAATGAAGTGGCGCAGATATTCCAGCAGCAGGTCGCGCTGGAACAGGCCCAGTACCAAGGTTTCGAGTTCGCGCATCGCCCCCAGCGGGTCGGTGACGACGCCGTCGATGGTGCGCCAGGCCATGAAGCGTTCGCGGTCGCTGGTCAGCGAGCCCATGCGCGCCTGGATGCCGTCGGCAATCACCTGCAGGGCGTTGGCGTGGAACAGGTCGGGAATGTCCTGCCGGTAGGTCTGCAACTGGTTCCAGGCCGCCCAGATGTCCGCATCTTCGTCACCGGGGTTTTTCAGCTCGACCACCACCAGCGGCAGGCCGTTGACGAACAGCACCACGTCCGGGCGGCGTGTGAGTTTCGCGCCCTGCACCGAGAACTGGTTCACCGCCAGCCAGTCGTTGGCCGAAACGTCGGCGAAATCCAGCAGCCGCACCCGGTCGCCGCGCGTCTCGCCGTCGCGCTGATACTCCACCGGCACGCCGTCGACCAGCCAGCGGTGCAGCTGCCGGTTGGCGCTGACCAGCGCAGGCACGTTGGGGCTGAGCACACGGCGCAGCGCGTCGTCACGGGCGCCGGCCGGGATGTGCGGGTTCAGGCGGGCGATGGCGTCCGCCAGCCGGTGGCGCAGCACGACATCCCGATAGGTGTCGCGCTCGCTGCCGGGCGTTTTCGCGTCAGGCGGGGAGATGTCGGGGCCGTGGGCGACCGACCAGCCGAGGCTGGCCAGCCATTCGAGCATGGCCTGTTCGACGTCGTTTTCGGTAATGGCGAGGCTCACTGTTCTCGGCCGTCTTCCGTGCCCGGCTCGGCGAGCGAGGCGGGAATGTCGCGGGCACCGTGGAGCACACGGACGATGTGAATGCGTTCGGTATCTTCGGTGTAAAAGACGAGATACGGAAACGGCTTCAGCGACCAGTGCCGCAAGTTGCCCAGCCCCAATGCATCCGCCCAACGGGAAGAACCTGTGGCGGGGTGACGGGCGACATGAGCATAAGCTGCGTTCAGCGCGACGACAAACCGCTCCGCGAGCGCTTCACCCCCCTCGTCCATATACCAATCGATGGCCGCCAGGACGTCAGCGCGTGCCGACCCCCGAAAAACCAGCCGTTTGGCGCCTGCCACGATCGCTTACGCGCTACGTACTGTCTTCGGCCGCGCCCGGCCGCTGGTCTTCTTCTCGGCGGCGGATTCCCGGATGTACTGGCGTAGGCCATCAAAATAGGCCTCGTCAACCTCGCCGGCCAGGGGACTTGCCAGCCCCTCCAGCAACAGCCCGCGCAGCTTCTCGCGGTCCCGTTCGCGGCGGATCAGCTCGCGCACATACTCGCTGCTGCTGGTATAGCCGCGGCTGCCGACCTGTTCGTCGACGAAGGCTTTCAGTTCTTCCGGGAGGGAAATGTTCATCGTGCTCATGGCGTCAACATAGCGGGTTTGGCAAAGATTGGCAATGCGTGTCGATATGGCCGGGACAGGTGTTCGAACCGGGCGAGCGTGGGCTTCATGCGAGGGCGTCCTCCAGTTGTTTCCGGGCTTCGGGCAGGCGGAGCTTGCCGGAGATGAGGCGGGGAAGAAGCGTGTCTCGTAAATCTGTCAGCCCTGTACGTTGTTGCTCGTTGGCAGCGACGCGCTCGAAGAGTGCGCCTCCAACTTCGGCAAAGCGTGCGACGACCTCTGGCGGCGGTAACACCAGCGGAATCGGGCGGAAGGCGGCCTTGCTGATTTCCATGAAGGTCGAGCCGTTGGCCTTCTGTTTGATGGCATCCATGTTGGCCTGACACCAGAAGTACAGATAAATCGGGGGAAGCAGACCGCCCGGACGCATGGCGATGAAGCCTTGGTTGACCGCCACCGGAATCTTCGAGATGGCAAGGTAGCCGATGGGCGCGCGGGAAGACATCAGCAAGGTTCCGGGCGGCAGAATCCCGCTGCTGACCTTCTTGAGTCCAGCATCCGACAGGCGTCGCTCGGTGGCGCAGAGAACGGGCGAACCCAGGCCGGATAAATCCTTGGGTGTAGCCCAGGAATGCACGGGGGGCTCCCAGTAGGCGGCTTCCTTCGTGCTGGGCGTGCCGCCACCGACGCAATCGGCCGCCTGGCCGAGTTCGCCAACGCTCCACCCCTTCGGAATCAACCCCAGCGCCGATTCCTCGAACTCGGCCGGGAAAAGTGCGGCCGTGGCGGCATCCATGCCCTCGGGCTCGCGGCCGGCCTGCTTGGCGCGCACCGGGTCGAAGTCGATGAACCAGCTCTTGAACAGGGCCTGGGCGATGGATTCGAGGGTGGTGTTGGTTTGGCGCAGGAGGTTGATGCGGTCGTCGAGCATCCCAAGAATGTCGGCGACACCGCGCTGTATGTCCCTCGGCGGCAGGGCAACGTGGAAAGCCTTCACCTCGGGGAAGTAGATGGTCTGGTGTGTGGTTCCCGAAGCAAACCGCAAGAAACTGCTGCGTTCCCCAAGCAAGACGTACTTAAGGTACCGATAGTCGAGGTCGGGGCCGCAGACCCAGTTCACAAAGTCCTGGCTTGTAGCCATGGGAACACCCATGACGACAACGTACCCCACGGATGCGGTACGGGAGAGACATACGGTGTTTGCGGGCAGGATGCGTGCAGACGAGTTCCGGATGCCGAGTTCATTTGTGTACTGGGCAGTCTCGTATATGGTCCTTCCATGGTTTCCAGTGGCATCACGAATGCCTATCCAAGGGACCGCCCCTCCCCAGTATTCAGAATGTCGCCGACTCGGTGTGTGGCCTGTTTCCAGCCGTGCTACGTCAGTGAGTGGGCGCCATTTCCAGCCCGTGGGTAGAGGTGACTCAGGGTTGCCAACCGAAATGGCAATATCGCCGGGAATGACACCTGTTGTGGCCGCACGGCCACCCGTGCGGGATTCTAGCGGCCGTTCAGACCGCATACCCCATCCCTCCCAGCTTCTCCCGAATCACCGCATCCAGTTCGGCCCCCTTCGCCATCTGCTCGGCGAGTTGCGCGGTCAGGCGTTCCATCTTTTCGTTGAAGGCCTCGTCGTCGTCCTCGGCTGCCTCGGCACCCACGTAGCGGCCGGGCGTCAGCACATGGCCGTGCTCGCCAATCTCGGCCAGCTTCACGGCGCGGCAGAAGCCAGGCACGTCTGCGTAGGGTTCGTCGGCGCCATCCTCGCCGTCGGCGCGCCAGCGGTGCACCGTCGCCGCAATGCGCGCCACGTCCTCGTCGTCGAACACCCGGTTGACGCGCGTATCCATGCGGCCGAGCTTGCGGGCGTCGATGAAAAGGACTTCGCCGCGGCGGTCGCGGCCCCTGCGCTGCTGGCCCTCTCCCCCGGCCGAAATTCCCCTCTCCCCTACCCCTCTCCCGCTTGCGGGAGAGGGGAGTAAAGCGCCGGACTTGTCCCTGGCGAGGAACCACAGGCAGGCCGGAATCTGGGTGTTGAAGAAAAGCTGCGGCGGCAGCGCGACCATGACGTCGACCACGTCGGCTTCGACCATCGCGCGGCGGATGGCGCCTTCGTTGTTCTGGTTGGAACTCATGCTGCCGTTGGCGAGCACGACGCCGGCCTGGCCGCGCGGGCTCAGGTGGTGGAGGATGTGTTGCAGCCAGGCGTAGTTGGCGTTGCCGGCCGGCGGGGTGCCGTAGACCCAGCGTTTGTCGTCCGTCAGGCGCTCGCCGCCCCAGTCGCTGATATTGAAAGGGGGATTGGCGAGGATGTAGTCGGCCTTGAGGTCGGGGTGCTGGTCGCGGTGGAAGGTGTCGGCAGGTTCGCGTCCGAGGTCGGCGGCGAAGCCGCGGATGGCGAGGTTCATGGCGACCAGGCGCCAGGTGGTGGGGTTGGCTTCCTGCCCGTAGATGCTGATGTCGTCGACCTTGCCGCCGTGGGCCTCGATGAATTTCTCGCTCTGCACGAACATGCCGCCGGAGCCGCAGGCGGGGTCGTAGACGCGACCGTGATGCGGGGCGAGCACTTCGACCAGCACCTTGACCACCGAGGCCGGGGTGTAGAACTGGCCGCCCTTCTTGCCTTCGGCGCTGGCGAACTGGCCGAGGAAGTATTCGTAGACTTCGCCGAGCAGGTCCTTGGCGTGGTGGCCGGCGCCGAAGCCGATGGTGGAAATCAGGTCGACCAGTTCGCCGAGCTTGCCGGGTTCGAGCTGGGTGCGCCCGAAGCGTTTGTCGAGGATGCCCTTCAAGCGCGGGTTGTCGGCTTCGATGGCCTCCAGCGCGGCGTCGATGCGCACGCCGATGTGCGACTGCTTGGCCTGGGCGCGGATGGCTTCCCAGCGCGCCGTCTCCGGCACCCAGAAGGCGTTGACCATGGTGTAGTAGTCGCGCTCTTCGAGTGCCTCGTCATGATCGGCGGCATCCGGCAGGTACAGTTCGTCGTCCGCGTCGGCGAAGGCCGCGCGCAGTTCATCGCGGCGCTCGTCGAAGGCGTCGGAAATGTATTTGAGGAAGATGAGGCCGAGCACGATGTGCTTGTATTCGGCGGCGTCCATCGACGCGCGCAGCTTGTCGGCGGCGGCCCAGAGCGTTTTCTTGAGGTCCTGGTTCACGGGTGTTTTTTCTGTGTGGCGTGCTCTTCTATGGGGAGCTTACCGCACAGGCCGGATGATGCGTAAGGATGCGCTTGCGGGGCGCAGCCGGGGATTGTCGATATTGCCCCGAACACCACGTCGCTTCGCGCCTCGCGATGGGGGAATGGATCAGGTCGAAGCCCCCATCGGGCCGGGGGCGGCCTTCCCCCCCTCTATGTAGGAGCGGCGCCCTCGCCGCGATTTGGGCGGTGGAACCTTCACGGCATCGGGCCGGGGGCGGCCCTCCTACAACAGCGCGCGCCCCTGTAGGAGCGGCGCCCTCGCCGCGATTTGGGCGGTAGAACCTTCACGGCATCGGGCCGGGGGCGGCCCTCCTACAACAGCGCGCGCCCCTGTAGGAGCGGCGCCCTCGCCGCGATTTGGGCGGTGGAACCTTCACGGCATCGGGCCGGGGGCGGCCCTCCTACAAGGGCACGGCGCCCCTGTGGGAGCGGCGCCCTCGCCGCGATTTGGGCGGTGGAAGCATTACGGCAATCGGGCCGGGGGCGGCCCTCCTACAACAGCGCGCGCCCCTGTGGGAGCGGCGCCCTCGCCGCGATTTGGGCGGTGGAAGCATTACGGCAATCGGGCCGGGGGCGGCCCTCCTACAAGGGCACGGCGCCCCTGTAGGAGCGGCGCCCTCGCCGCGATTTGGGCGGTGGGACCTTCACGGCATCGGGCCGAGGGCGGCCCTCCTACAAGGGCACGGCGCCCCTGTAGGAGCGGCGCCCTCGCCGCGATTTGGGCGATGGAACCTTCACGGCATCGGGCCGAGGGCGGCCCTCCTACAACAGCGCACGCCCCTGTAGGAGCACCCGCAAGGGGCAGGCCGTGGTTGTAATGCCAATGAATTGGCAACAACCACGCACCGGCACCTTTATGCCCTCCGGGCGCTCGCCGCGAGGCAACGAAGGGGCCATCCCGGTTCAATACGTCCACGTCAACTGCGCGCTGACGCGGTCGCCGAGGTTGGCGGGGATGGCCATGGCGTTGGCGCGCTCGACCGGGTTGGCGATGGCCTCGGGGTGGGCGACTGCGCCGCGCCGCCATTCGTAGTTGACGCTGATGCGGGTGTCCTTGCGCAGGAAATGCTGGAGCGCGAGGGTGGTGGTCTGCGGGAGGCGGGTGTTGATGGGGTGCCGCGTCATGAGGTGGAGCACGCTGTGGCGCAGGTCGACTTCCCATTTTGGCTGGAAGCGCCAGCCGCCTTCCAGATACCAGCCGTCCGCCTTTTCGTCGGTGGCGACGGCATAGGCCTGGCCGGCAAAGGGCGGGTTGAGTCCGGCGATGATCATGCCGTCGCCACGCAGCCAGGAGCCGGCCAGCCGGTGCGGGCCCTTGAGGTATTTGAACCCCACGCCTTCGCGGATACGCGAATGATCGGCACCGCCGAAGCGCCGCTCGCCCTCCTGCCGCCAGGCGAACAGCGAGAGATCCTGGCGGGCGGGGCCGGCACCGCCGAAGATGTACGAAACCTGCGCGCGCAGGGTGAGGTCCTTGTTGCCGTCCTGATCGCCGGGGTTTTCGAGTTCACCGCCGTTGGACAGCATGGCCGCGTAGGAGACTTCCCACGGGCCGCGGCGAAACCAGTCGTAGACCTGGACGCCCCAGTCGTGCAGGCAGTTGCAACCGCTGACCATTTCGCCCCGGGTGAGCGTGGGGTTCGACGACGGTCCGAGTGCGCGCAGCGGCGGCTCGACCAGCAGGTTCTGCACGACGTCGCTGAAGTAGACGTAGGGGGAAAGACTCGGCCCCGCCATGACGGCTTCCTCGTCGGTCGGCAGCTTGAACAGCCCGACGCGGATGCGCGCGCCCGGCAGGTGGTTGAAGGTGAGCGACAGGCCGGCGAGCACGACGTCGCGTTGCAGGGTCATGGGATTGTCGCCGGCCTCGATCAGGGCGTAGTAGTTGATGCGGTCGGTGAGACGGCCGCGCGCGCCAGGCGGGCGCGCATGACCAGCAGGCGGGAGGTGTCACCGAAATCGGGCGGCACCTGGTTGGTGAAGATGTAGCGTCCGTTGTAGGCGGCGAGCGGCCCCTGCAGACTGGAGATCGGCTCGGCGTCGATGCGGGTCCAGGTCGGCTGGACGATCGCGAACGGACGGAAATACGGTGCATCGGCCGCTTCGTTGCCGAACACTTCCAGCCAGTTGGCGGCGTGTGCCGCGAGCGACACGACGCCGGCGCAGACCGCGAACAGACGCAGCATGCATGTGCGCATGTCAACTCCCCGTTTCAGCGGCGAGGCTGTGCGCCGCCTCCCCTGCTCCGTATTGTGCCGCATTGTCCAGCAGCCAGGTTTTTAGCTGCGCGAAGGGCATCGGTCTGGCAAACAGATAGCCCTGCAGGCAGGTGACGCCCATCGCGGCGAGAATGTCGGCGGTATCCTGCGTTTCCACGCCTTCGGCGACGGTGTTCATGCCGAGCGCGCTGGCCATGTTGACGATGGCCTGCACCATGCTGCGCCCGGCCGGCTCGTGCAGGCGGCGCACGAAGGAAATGTCGATTTTCAGCTCGACGGCGCTCATTTCGTGCAACTGGGAAAGCGAGGAATAGCCGGTGCCGAAATCGTCGATGGCGATGAGGAAGCCGGCGCGACGCAGGTCCTGCACATGATCGGCGCCGCGTGCGACGTCGTGCAGAGCGACGCTCTCGGTCACTTCGAGCACCAACTGGCGCGGTTGCAGACCGCGCCGCGCGACTTCCGCGGCGATCTGTCCGGAAAATTCGCGCACGAACAACTGGCGCTTGGAAATGTTGACCGCCATCAGGACGCCCAGGCCACCCTGTTGCAGGCGCTGCAGGGCGTCCAGGCTGTCGAGCAGGATGCGCTGACCGAGTGCATGGATGAGGCCGAGATTCTCGGCCATGGGAATGAATATGGCCGGGCTGATCCAGCCGAGTTCGGCGTCGTGCCAGCGCGCCAGCACCTCCACGGCGGTGCAGCGGCCGCTGCGTGCATCGATGATGGGCTGGAACCAGGCCTCGATGAGCCCCTGCTCGATGGCCACGGCGAGACGGTTCTGGATGTAGAGCTCGCGCTTGTCGGGAACCTCTGTCGCCACGTCCTGGAAGAAACAGACCTGGTTGCGCCCCTGTTCCTTGGCATGGAACATCGCCCGGTCGGCGTGGGAAAACAGGGTTTCGACGTCCTCGCCGTCGTGCGGAAAGATGGCGGCACCCATGCTGAAGGTGACGCGGATATCGCTGCCGTCCAGTTCGAACGGCTGTTGCAGCGCGGCGCTCACCTTGTCGGCGACCTGGCGCACGTCGGATTCGTGCGCCAGGTCCGGCAACAGCAGCACGAATTCGTCGCCGCCCCAGCGCGCCAGCGTATCGCCCGCGCGCAGGCTGCCTCGCAGGCGCTCGGCAAACGCCACCAGCAGGCGGTCGCCGGCCTTGTGGCCGAGCGTATCGTTGATCGTCTTGAAGTGGTCGAGGTCGATGAAACATACGCCGACCGTGTCCTCGTTGCGCGACGCGAGGCGCAGTGCGACCTTGAAGCGATCCTCCAGCAGCACGCGGTTGGGCAGCCCGGTGAGCGCGTCGTGCAGCGCCATGTGGGTGATCTGCTGCTCCTGCAGACAGGTCTGGGTGACATCGCGCAGGACTCCACGCAAATGGGTTTCCTGCGCGTCGGTCCGTCCGAGCGCCATCAGCCGGGCTTCCACCCAGGTCTCGTGAGCCTGGCCCGGCCGTGGCCGCAGCCTCAGCCGCAGTGTCGCCGAGGCGGTGTGACCTTCGAGCAGATCAGCGATCCGGCTCTGCAAGAGCGGGGCGTCATCCGCATGCAGGCAGGACTGCAACGTGCTGCCAGGCGTCACCTCGTCGTGGACGAGCGTGCTCCAGCCCGGGCTCGCCCGCAGGATGCGTCCAGTGCCATCGAATTCGATGACGGCTTCATCCAGCAAGGCCAGGGTATCGAGATAGCGGCGCTGCTCTTCGTCGCGCGCCTCGATCGTCTGGACCAGATACTGGAACGCGCGGGCGGTCTGCTGGATCTCGTCCTCGTGGCGCAGGGCGGGTGCCAGCGCGCAATCGAACGCGGTGCGGTCGTGTCCTTCGGCGTAGCACCGGGCGCCCTCCTCCAGTGCGGCGATGCGCCGGGTGGTGCGCGAAAGCCAGCGGCCCAGGCCCAGCCACAGGAGGCCGACGATGAAGATCGCTGCCAACAGGGGGCGGAAAGCGAACTGCGAAAAAGGGTACAGATCACCTTGATCCCGATGGACCACCAGCACAGGAACGTCCGTGCCGTCCGCACGCGCTTCGCTCCACGGAATCTCCACCCGCATGCGCTGGCTCGCGCCCCCGGTATCGGGCTGCCAAGCCTCGTCCGAGCTTGCCATGAACTTTTTCCGATAGAACAACTGCAAATGGGTCTGCGGAATGGCGAGGTTGCGCAGATGGGCATCCGACAATGTCTTGAACAGTAGGAGCTGGCCATGTCCGTGGTCACCCATCCACAGCGGCATGCGGTGTACGACAAAAAACTGCTGCGGCTGCGGTAGATACAACCACCCACCAGACTCGGCAACACGTAGCCGCAGAGTGTTGGCTTCCGGGCCGTAGCCGTACAACACCCGGCCCGCGCTGTCGAGAATCAGCAGGTTGGAAAAATCGTTGGATGCCCACTGGGCGTCGAGAAACGCGGTCAGCATCGGCCAGCGGCGCTCCCCTGCCCCTTCCAGGATGCGCGAATACTCCAGCCGCGTGACGATCTGCGCCGCCGCCTGCTGGCGCGCGTGTTCCAGCCTTGGCAGGGTGTCGGCGTAATACTGGCGGATCTGCTCGTCGCGCAGGGCCAGCTCGCGCTGGTTCAGGAACTGGAAGGAAAACGCACCAATGACGAACAGGATCGTGCTGGCGATGAGGCCCACCAACAGCAGGCGCCGGCTGGCCTGAGTGCGGAGGGAGGTTCGACGGTCGGAGGTTTTTCTCGCCATCAGCGTGCGTGCCCCGAGTGGATATCCAGCGTCAACAAGGCCCGCAACGCGGTTTGTCTGTTCATCGTGTGCATGCCTGGCTTTTTGCTCCCGGTGGCCGTGTCGGTTTTTTTCCCCGGCGAGAACGAGAAAAACATCCTGTAGGATCAACGGCAAACGGCGGGCGAACTTGAAGGCCCGGCCCGGTAGCTCATGCACTGCGCCCGAGGCACAGCTCACAGGGTGCCAATACTTGATTTGTCACATTGCAAATTGCTTGCAATGCATTGTTCTGTATTGTTTATTTAGTCAATTTGCGGGTCGCACCACCAAGGGTTGCAGGACATGCCGGAACGGCAATTCCGGCATCGTTCAGCGTTTCCCCGCCGGCCTGCCCCGAATCAGCGCCACCCGCCGCCCAGAACTTTGTACAGCGTGACGCGGTTCGCCACATCGGTAAGCCGCACGCCGATGAGGCCCTGTTCGGCGACGTAGAGGGCGCGCTGGGCGTCGAGCAGGCCGAGATAACTGTCGACGCCGGCTTGATAACGGGCATCCGAGAGGCGGAAGCTCGCCGCCGTTGCCTCGACCAGGCGGCGCCGCGCGTCGAGCTGTTCGGCCAGCGTGGCGCGTTCGGCGAGTACATCGGCGACTTCGCGGAATGCGGACTGGATCGCCTTTTCATACTGCGCGACCTGGATGTCGCGCTGCACTTCGGCAACGTCGAGGCTCGCCTGCAACCGCCCCGCCTCGAAAATCGGGACGCGAAGCTGCGGAATGAAGCTCCAGGTTCCGGAACCGCTGCCGAACAGGTCGCCGAGGGAGGTGCTTGCGGTGCCGGCGCCGGCGGTGAGCGTGATGCGCGGGAAGAAGGCCGCGCGCGCCGCACCGATGCTGGCATTGGCGGCGCGCAAGGCGCGTTCCGCCTGCAGGATGTCCGGGCGGCGCGTCAGGGTTTCGGACGGCACACCCGCCGGCAGCTCGGCGACGGCGGTGATGCCGTCCGGCAGTTCCGCGGGCAGCCATTCGGCGGGTAGCGGGGCGCCGGCGAGCAACGCGAGCGCGTGCTCGTCCTGCGCCACCACGCTGCGGTAGCGCGCGGCGTCGGCGCGTGCGCCCTGCAGCAGCGTCTCCACTTGCCGCAGGTCGAGCGCGGACACAGCGCCGGCGTCGAAGCTGCGCTGTGTGAGGTCGAAGGATTTCTGCCGTGTTTCCAGCGTGCGCTGCGCCAGCGCCAGATGCTCGCGGTCGGCGGCAAGCGTCAGCCAGGCGTTGGCGACTTCGGCGACCAGACTGATCTGCGCACTGCGGCGTGCTTCCTCGGTGGCGAGGTAGAGTTCGAGCGCCTGTGCATTGAGGCTGCGGATGCGGCCGAAGAAATCCAGCTCGTAGGCGGAGAAACCAACGGTGGCGCTGTAGGTGCGGCTGACGTCGCCACCACCGGAACCGTCGGGCAGACGCTGCGCGGTCTGGCCGGCGTTCGCGCCGATGGCGGGATAGAGATCCGCGCGCTGGATGCCGTATTGCGCGCGCGCCTTTTCGATGTTGAGTGCGGCGACGCGCAGGTCGCGGTTGTTGGCCAGGGCAAGGGCGATCACCTCGCGCAGGCGTGCGTCGGAAAAATGGTCACGCCAGGCGACGCTGTCTGCCGCCGGCGCATCCGCCGCCACCTGGGGCGCGTTGGGAAAGACTTGCGGTACCGGCGCCGCCGGGCGCAGGTAATCGGGGATCAGCGAGCAGCCGCCCGCCAGGGTGGCGGCGAGTGCAACGGTGAACGTGCGGAGCGCGAACATCACTTGACCTCCTGCGCGGCGGGGACGGCGCCCGGCGCCTGCGACGAGCCGCGGAAAATGCGCTTGATCACGACGTAGAACAGCGGAATGAAGAAAATGCCGAGTAGCGTGCCGGCGATGGTGCCGCCCAGCACGCCCGTGCCCACGGCGTTCTGTGCGCCGGAGCCGGCGCCGGTGGCGATCGCCAGCGGCAGCACGCCGAAACCGAAGGCGAGCGAGGTCATGACGATGGGGCGCAGGCGCATGCGTACTGCCTCCAGTGTTGCGGTGGTCAGGTCCTTGCCTTCCTGTTCCATCTGCGCCTTGGCGAACTCGACGATCAGGATCGCGTTTTTCGACGACAGGCCCATCGTCGCCAGCAGGGCGACCTGAAAATACACGTCGTTCGCGAGTCCGCGCCCGGTCGCCGCAAGCAGTGCGCCCACCACACCGAGGGGCACCACCATCATGACCGCGAAGGGCACGGACCAGCTCTCGTACAGGGCGGCAAGGCACAGAAACACCACCAGCAGCGACAGCGCGTAGAGCGCCGGCGCTCGTGCACCCGAGCGGCGCTCCTCGAAGGAGGTGCCGGTCCATTCGTAACCGATACCGGCCGGCAGCCTGGCGACGATCTCCTCCACGGCCGCCATGGCGTCGCCCGACGACAGGCCGGGGGCGGCCTGGCCGAGCAGTTCCACCGAGGGCTGGCCGTTGTAGCGTTCCAGGCGCGGCGAGCCGTAGCTCCATTTCGCCGTGGTAAACGCCGACAGCGGTACCATCTCGCCTCGCTTGTTGCGCACGTACCATTTGCCGACATCGTCCGGTGTCATGCGTGCGCCGGCGTCGGCCTGCACGTACACCTTCTTGATACGGCCCCGATCGATGAAATCGTTGACGTAGCTGCCGCCCCAGGCGGTGGCGAGCGTGTCGTTGATGTCCGCGACCGCGACGCCGAGTGCGCCGGCCTTGGCGTGGTCGACCTCGATGAGGAATTCGGGCACATCCTCCTGGCCGTTCGGCCGCACGCCGACCAGCCGCTTGTCCTGCGCGGCCATGCCGAGGAACTGGTTGCGCGCGGCGATCAGGGCGTCATGACCGAGACCGGCGCGGTCCTGCAACTGTACGTTGAAACCGGTGGACGTACCGAGTTCGAGCACCGCCGGCGGCACGAAGGCGAACACCATTGCTTCCTTGATCTGCGCGAACGCGGCCATTGCCCGCCCGGCGATCGATTTCACGTCCGCACCCGCTTCGTGGCGCTGGTCCCACGGCTCCATGTTGACGAAGCCGATGCCCATGTTCTGGCCCTGTCCCGCGAAGCTGAAGCCCGCGGCGGCGAAAATCGAGCGTACCTTGCCCTTCTCGCCTTCGAGATACCGCCGCTCGACCTTCTTCACCACTTCGAGCGTGCGCTCCTGGGTCGCGCCGCCCGGCAGGATGATCTGAGTGAACATCACGCCCTGGTCTTCGTCCGGCAGGAACGCCGTCGGCATGCGCACGAACAGCAGCGCCAGCACGCCGATGATGGCGATGTAGATGGCGAGGAAGCGCAGGCTGCGCGCCAGGATCTTGCCCACTGCCGACTCATAGCGCCGGGCGTTGCGCGCGAACATGCGGTTGAACCAGCCGAAGAATCCGCGCTCCCGGCGTGCGTGGCCCTTTTCCACCGGCTTCAGCATGGTGGCGCAGAGTGCGGGCGTGAAGATGATCGCCACCAGCACCGACAAGGCCATGGCCGAGACGATGGTGATGGAGAACTGACGATAGATCACGCCGGTCGAGCCGCCGAAGAACGCCATCGGCACGAATACGGCCGACAGTACGAGACCGATGCCGACCAGCGCCCCGGTGATCTGCCCCATCGACTTCTTGGTCGCTTCCTTCGGCGACAAACCTTCCTCGCTCATGATGCGTTCGACGTTCTCCACCACCACGATGGCGTCGTCGACCAGCAGGCCGATGGCGAGCACCAGACCGAACATGGTCAGCGTGTTGATCGAGAACCCGGCGACCGCCATCACGCCGAAGGTACCGAGCAGCACCACCGGCACCGCGATGGTCGGGATCAGCGTCGCGCGCAGGTTCTGCAGGAACAGGTACATCACCAGGAACACCAGGACGATCGCCTCGATGAGCGTGTACACCACGTTCATGATGGAAATTTTCACGAATGGTGTGGTGTCGTAGGGCACCACGATATCGAGTCCCGGCGGGAAATAGGGCTTCATCTGCTCGATCCGCGCGTTGACCGCTTTCGCTGTGTCGAGCGCGTTGGCCCCCGCAGCGAGCTTGATACCGATGCCGGAGGCGGGCTGGCCGTTGAAGCGGCCGATGATGCCGTAGTTCTCCGCGCCGATCTCGATGCGGGCAACGTCCTTCAGGCGCACCTCGCCACCCTGCTCCGAGGTCTTCAGCAGGATGCGCTCGAACTCGCCGACGGTCTGCAACCGGCTCTGCGCGGTGACCGACGCGGTGAAGCCCTGTCCCGCCAGGGCCGGCGTACCGCCCAGCTGGCCCGCCGATACCTGGTTGTTCTGTGCACGGATCGCCGCCTGCACGTCGCCGGGGGTGAGCCGGAATTCATTGAGCCTGGCCGGATCGAGCCAGATACGCATGGCGTACTGCGCGCCGAATACCTGCACCTCGCCGACGCCGGTGACGCGCGACAGCGGCTCCACCACCGTGGAATTGAGAAAGTCGGCCAGGTCGGTGCGGCTCATGCTGCCGTCCCTGGAGACGAAACCGACGATCATCAGGAAGTTGCGCGTCGATTTCACCACCTGCACACCCTGCTGCTGCACCGCCATGGGGAGGAGCGGCAGCGCGAGTTGCAGCTTGTTCTGCGTTTGCACCTGGGCGATGTCGGGGTCGGTACCGGCGTCGAAGGTCAGCGTCACAGTCGCGCGGCCGTAGGAATCGGACTGCGAGTTCATATAGAGCAGTCCGTCCAGACCGGTAAGCTTCTGTTCGATCACCTGGGTGACGGAATCTTCCACGGTCTTCGCCGACGCGCCGGGATAGCTGGCATTGATGGCGATGGTGGGCGGTGCGATGGCCGGATACTGGGTGATCGGCAGCGTCACGATGGACAGCGCCCCCGCGAGCATGATGACCAGGGCGATGACCCACGCGAAAATGGGTCGGTCGATGAAGAAACGCGCCATGGCCGTTTACCCTTTTGCCGGCGCGGCGGCAGCGGGTTGCGGCGCGGCGGCGTCCTGCGGCTGCACCGGCGCGCCGGGTTTCACACGCTGGAGCCCTTCGACGATGACGCGATCGCCTGCGGCCAGCCCCTCGATGACCATCCACTTGTCGCCCACCGACTGCGTGGCCTTGACGGGACGCGCCTCGGCCTGGTTCTGGGCGTTCACCACCATGACCGAAGCATTGCCCTTGGGATCGCGTATCAACGCCGCATGCGGCAGCAGGAAGACGCCATCCCGGCTGCCCTGCGCCAGGCGTGCGCGCACGTACATGCCGGGCAACAGCTCGCCCCTGGGATTGGGGAACACCGCGCGCAGGGTCACGCTGCCGGTGCCGGGGTCGACCGTCACTTCGGAAAACGCCAGCCTGCCTTCGCGCGCGTAGACGCTGCCGTCTTCCAGCACGAGCTGCGCCGCCACGCCGTTGCCGCCCGTTCGTCGCATGACGCCGGCCTCGAAATCGCGTTTCATGCGCAACAGGTCGGCGCTGGACTGGGTGACATCGACATGGATAGGATCGAGTTGCTGTACGGTGGCGAGTGCGTCGCTCTGGTTGGCGGTGACGAGCGCGCCCGGCGTCACCGCCGAGCGGCCGATGCGTCCCGAAATGGGCGAGGTCACCCGGGTGTAGGCAAGGTCGATGCGTGCACGATCGAGCCCCGCGCGGGCGGCGCTGACCTCGGCTTGTCCCTGTTTCAACGCCGCCGCGGCGTCGTCGTTGTCCTGCTTGCTCACCGCCTCGATCTTCACCAGTTCGGCATAGCGCTCGGCCTTGATGCGGGCCGCATCGAGATTCGCTTCGGCGCGCGCGAGGCTGGCGCGGGCGCTGTCGAAGGTCGCCTGGTACGTCGCCGGGTCGATCTGGTAGAGCACCTCGCCCGCCTTCACCGTGCCACCTTCGGTGAACAGGCGCGCCTTGATGATGCCGCTCACCTGCGGGCGCAGTTCGGCGACGAGATAGGGCGTGGTGCGTCCGGGCAGCTCGGTCGTCACCGGCACCGATCCGGGCTGCACCGTCACCACGGTGACGGCCGCCGCGCCGGGTGCACCGGGCCCGCCGGCGCCGGGTGGCGGCTCGGCAGGCTTGCCGCATGCGGCGAGCGACAGCGCGGCGCTCAGCGTGAGCGCAAGGGACAGGGTAGACAGGGGGCGTGGGGTCTGCATGAAAGCTCTCAGTCGGCGTCCGGCACGACAGTCGTCCGTGCCGGCAATTGAAACAGGGGGCAATTCTGATTAGAATGAATGTTCAATCTATCTTAGAATGCTTCGAAGCGCAAGTCCCGATCGTACCCTCCGATCGGGACTTGAATTCTCCATCGTTCCAGGAGCTGAGCCATGACCTCCACCCCGCCTCCCACCCAGCCGGTTTCCTCGCCGCGTGCCGATGCGCGACGCGCCCAGGTGCGCAGCGCCGCCGCGGAGTGTTTTCGCGAGTATGGCTTCCATGGCACCAGCATCGCGCAGATTTCGAAACGCGCCGGCATGAGTACCGGCCACATTTACCATTATTTCGAGAACAAGGAAGCGATCATTGCCGACATCGTCGCCGAGGACGTGCAGCGTCTGGTCCAGATGACCACGGAACTGCGGCGCGCGCGCGACGTCAAGGCGGCGATGGTCGAGCGCGCCGTCGACGGCGTGGAAAACAACCTCGATCCGGGCGCCGCCGGCCTGCAACTGGAGATCGTCGCCGAGGCCGCGCGCAATGCGAACATCGCGGCCATCGTGCAGGCGGCCGACCGGCAATGCCGCGAGAGCCTCGCCACGACGCTGCGCACCCACCGCCAGAGCGCGGGCCATCAGAACAACGAGGCGGCGATCGCGGGCATGGTCGAAGCCATCGCCGCGATGTTCGAGGGCCTGCGGATCCGCGCCATCCGCAACCCCGAGATCGATCGCGATGCCGTGGTGCAGGTGTTCAGGCGCATGCTTGGCGACCTGCTGGGGCAGCCCGGGTGAGCGTCAGCGCCGCTCCGGCCCGCGTCCGCCGTCGCGTGGCCCCTCGCCGTGCGGCCGCGGACCTTCGCCACGGGGCTGCTGACTCTCGCCGCGGGGTTGCTGACCCGGGCCGCGGGATCGCTGCTCGTCGTAGCGCCGTGTGAACTCCTCGCGCGGCTGGTAGCGGTAACGCTCGGTGCGGATCGTGCGCTGACGCTCGAGCTCACCCGGATAACGGTCCCCCGAATAGTGTTTCTGGTAGGCCGGCAGCGGCGCGCGCGGGGGCGGCGGGGCGTGGCGATCGCGGCGCTCCCATCCGCTGCGACGGTCCTGCCAGTCGCGGCCCCAGTGTTCCTGCCAGCGCGGCGGTGCATCGACGCGCCAGCCGCGGAAATACGGCGGCGGCAGGCGGTAATAGCGCACCGGCACGCGCAGCACATACACCGGCACGTCGAAGGGGTCGACCCAGTCCCACGGCCCGTTGTACCAGGCGCTGACGTACCAGTTGTCATCCTGGAACACCCAGTACAGCCCATCGTAGAAAAACAGGTTCACGCGCAGATAGGGGTCGTAGTAGACGGGGTAGTTGGGTACGCGCACGAGACGTGGATAGGCGGGAATATTGATGCCGATGGACACGCCGGGCGTGTGGATGCCGATGCCGACGCTCACTTCCGCATGTGCGGGCGCAGGCGCGAGCGGGATGAACAGCAAGGACGCAAGGATCAACAGATGGCGCACGGGTCATTCTCCCCAAGACTATGCGACGAGCCAGCGGCTGCCGGGCACGCGGACTTTGGTTGACGGATTCATTCAGTGTCTCCCCGAATTTTGTCCGACTCGCGTCCTGCGTTTCGGGTTCCCGCCAGCCCGTGACGCTTCGTCAGATTGCCCTCCCACTGACATTCGAACTGCTGGCAGCGAAAGCGGTATACGTCGATGAACAGGCTCAACAGGCGGTCGATGGGACGGCGATGGATACGAATGAGGCCCCGGTTTCCACAAAGAGGGCATGCGGGCACGCCCGCGTCGCGCCCCGCAAGCTCCGGGGGGACCATTGCGCGACGCCACAGACCGCTGACTGCCATGATGTGGATCCTTTCTTCCCCAGTTCCGCCATTCCATCCCCTTTCATTGTCTATCTTTTATGGATAGCAGAAAACACGCCGGACCGCAGTACACTGGACTACGCCCCATGCATCAAATCCTTCCCACCTATTGCGCCCTGTGCATTTCGCGCTGCGGCTGCCTCGCCACCGTCGAGAACGGGCGCCTGTTGCGCATCGATCCCGATCCGCAACACCCGACCGGCAAGGCGGTGTGCATCAAGGCACGCGCGGCGCCGGAACTGACGATGCATCCGCAGCGCCTGACCACGCCGCTGCGCCGCACCCGCCCCAAGGGTGAGGCCGATCCCGGCTGGCAGCCGATTTCCTGGGATGCGGCGCTGGCGCTGGCGGGCGAACGTCTCGCCGCTGCTGGCCCGCAAGCGACGGCGTTCGCGGTGGCGACGCCGAGCGGCACGGCGATCGCGGACAGCTTCGGCTGGATTCATCGCCTGGTGCATCGCTGGGGCAGCCCGAACCTGGTGTTCGCCACCGAGAACTGCAACTGGCACCGCGATTTCACGCCGCGCCTGACCTGGGGCGCCACACTTGGCACACCGGATTTCGACGCGGCTGCCACCATCGTGCTGTGGGGCTGCAATCCGGCGACCACCTGGCTCGCCCAGGCCGAGCGCGTGCGCACGGCGCAGCGGCGCGGGGCGCGCCTGATCGTGGTCGATCCGCGCCAGGGCGGCCTTGCGCGCAGCGCCGACCTGTGGCTGCCGGTGCGTCCGGGCAGCGACGCGGCGCTCGCGCTCGGCCTCGTTCATCTGTTGCTCGAAAACGGCGCCGCCGATGGCGAATTTCTGCGCCGCCAGTCCGACGCCTTCGATCCGGCGCCCGATGGCGCGGGAACCGTCCTCGACCACCTCGCCGCGGCCGCCGCGGCATGGCCCGTGGCGCGGGTGGAAGCCGTCACCGGGATCGACGCGGCGCGCCTGCGGCAAGCGGCGACACTCCTCGCCGAAGCCCGCCCGGTCAGCCTCGCCACCTGGACCGGCACCGGCCAGCAGGCGCAGACCACCGCCGCCACCCGTGCCATCAACATCCTCTACGCGCTCACCGGCAGTCTGGGCCAGCCAGGCGGTAACCGCTGGTTCCCGCGCCCGCGTCTCAACGACATCGCCGCGTTCGACACCCGCACCGCGATCGCCGCGGACACCCTGGGGCTCGCCGAGCGCCCGCTCGGCCCGCCGGCGCACGGCTGGATCACCAGCCGCGACCTGTTCCGCGCGGTGGTCGAGGGCCAGCCCTACCCGATCCGCGCGCTGGTCGCCTTCGGCAGCAATTTCCTGGTGTCCAAGCCGGCCACCCGCCACGCCGAGGCGGCGCTGGCGAAACTTGATTTCTTCGTGCAGACGGAATTGTTCGAGACCCCGACCGCGCGCTGGGCGGACCTGCTGCTGCCGGCGGCCTCGTGCTGGGAGCGCGAAGGGCTGCAGGCGGGTTTCATGGTGAGTGCGGCGGCGGAGGCCCACCTGCAACTTCGCCCGGCGGTGGTGGCGCCGCCCGGCGAGGCGTGGTCCGACACGCGCATCGTGTTCGCGCTGGCCCACGCGCTGGGGCTGGACGCTGACTTCTTCGACGGCGATGCGGAAGCCGGGCTTGCCCACCTGCTCGCACCGTCCGGTGTCACTGCGGCAGCGCTGCGCGCGGCGCGCGGGGGACTGCACGCCCCGAACCTGACGGCGGAGCCACCGGTTCCCCGCGTCACCCTGTGGTCGGAAGCGCTCGCCACTGCCGGCGACGGCGCCCTGCCCGACTACGTGCCGCCGCTGCCCGACGCCGAATTTCCCTATGTGCTCACCTGCGGCAAGACGGTCGCCTACTGCCATAGCCAGTTCCGGCAGCTCGACGGCCTGCGGCGCCGACAGCCACGGCCCGAAGCCGAGCTGGCCCCCGATGTCGCGGCCGCGTGCGGCGTCACGGCGGGTGACGCCATCACGCTGCGCACGCGCCAGGGCACCCTGCACTGCCACGCCCGCGTCAATCCCCAGCTGGCCGCGGGCACGGTATGGGCCGAATATGGCTGGTGGGACGCCCAGGCACCGATCAACTACAACGCGTGCATGGATGGCGAGCGTTTCGATGCGGTTTCCGGCAGCAACGCCCTGCGCGGTGTGGCGTGCGCGGTCGAGCGTCGCAGCGGCTGAACATCGGGTGGGCGGCGGTGTGAGGTGCCCGCCGGCCACAACGGGTACTATGCGCCCTTTGCCGAACTGCACGCCGCACCATGCCCTCCGCCTCCCCCCGCCGCAATGTCACGATCCTCGCTCTGAGCCAGGCGCTGATGCTGTCCTCCATCGTGCTGGCGATGACGCTCGCCGCAATTCTTGGCAGCATGCTCGCCGCCGACAAGGCACTGGCGACGCTGCCGGTCGCTGCGATGGTGATCGGTACCGCGCTGGCCTCGCTGCCGGCGGCGCGGATGATGCGCCGGCTGGGGCGCCGCCCCGGATTCCTGCTCGGCGCGCTCCTCGGTCTGGCCGGAAGCGCCGCGAGTGCGCTGGCGCTGCACCGCGCCGATTTCACGCTGTTCGTCATCGGCCATGTCCTGCTCGGCAGCTATCAGGGTTTCGCCAACTACTACCGCTTCGCCGCGGTGGAAGCCGCAGGACCGCAGCGTGCGAGCCAGGCGATCGCGCTGGTCGTCGCGGGGGGTGTGGTGGCGGCCTTCGCCGGGCCGCAGCTTGCGCTGTGGGGGCGCGACTGGATCGCGGGCGAGGCGTTCGTCGGTTCGTATCTCGCGCAAAGCGTGCTGAGTCTCGCGGCCCTGGCGCTGCTCGCCTTCCTGCGCCTGCCGCGACTCGATGTCGCGCATGCCGGCCCCGCGCGGCGGCTGGCCGAACTCGTGCGCCAACCTGCCCTGCCCGTCGCGGTGCTCGGCGCTGCCGTCGGTTACGCGGTGATGATCATGGTGATGACGGCGACGCCGCTCGCCATCCTCGGTTGCGGCCTGCCCGGAGAAAGCGTCACGCCGGTGATCCAGTGGCACGTGGTCGGCATGTTCGCGCCGTCCTTCTTCACCGGCACCTTGATCCGGCGCCATGGCGCGCCACGCATCATGCAGGCCGGATTCGTCCTGTTGCTCGGCCATGTGCTCCTCGCGCTTTCCGGCGTCGAGTTCACGCATTTCCTGTCGGCGCTGGTCCTGCTCGGCGTCGGCTGGAATTTCGCGTTCATCGGCGGCACCACCCTGTTGACGCAGACCTATCGTCCCGCCGAGCAGGCGAAGGTACAGGCGGCCAACGAGTTCACGGTGTTCGGCCTGGTCGCCCTGGCTACGCTGTCAGCGGGCTGGCTCTACGACCGCTTCGGCTGGTTCGCACTGAATCTCGCGGTGGTGCCGCTGCTGGTGGCGGCGCTCCTCGCGGCGATCGCCATCGAGCGCCATCTGCGGCGCGCACCGGTTGCCTAGTCAGATCCGGGCCGTGTCGGGCAGGTCGCGGGTCAGCTGCGCGTTCAATTCCGACATGCGCGCGCGCCACTCGTTGAGGTCGTCGTCGTCGCTTTCCCGTTGCAGCGCGATGACTTCGAGCGGGCTCAGCCTTTCCTCGTCCAGTCGGCGCCGCAGTTTGCCGTGTAGCCTGGACAGCAGACGCTCGATCTCGTTGCCAGACAGACGCCGGGCCCTTTCCAGATATTCATCCTTGGGGGTTCGTTTCATCGCAATGTGCTCCAGACTTGTGAAATTCGGCTGCGGCCATGTCGCGGCAGGTGAAATAATACCTGCATATCCGCTTTGTGTGCCAGCTCGACCGGTGCGCTTCGGACTTGCGGAACCAATTGCCCTCTGCCATAACTAACCAGACAGCGTTAACACACCTGAAACAATTCAGGCGACGCCAGCAGAGAAGCAACTCGAACACCACGCGGCAAGCCCCGCGGCTGAAACAAAAAATCACTCCGGTGTTCAAGCAGGCTTCACGTTCCGGGCGCAGGATTGCCGCCCCGGACGCGTATCCGGATGCAACGTCTATGGAGGTCACCATGGCGATAGCCAGCAATACGCAGTTGAAGTATTCCCACGACACGAACGCCCCACGCTCCCCTGCCGCCGCCGATGACAATCTGGCAGTGATCGCACTCGACGATACGGGCGAAATCAGCGATTGCAGCCGCGGTTGCGAAGAGATTTTCGGCTACCACCCGGACGAACTGGCCGGCCGCCACGTTTCCACGCTGCTGCCGCAACTCGGCGGCACCGAACTGGTTCTCGACGACCGCGTGCACCCTCGCCTCGCCTTCCTCTGCCACTGTGCCATGCCGTTCGAGGCACGCCATCGCAACGGCACGCGCTTCGACAGCGAGTTGTTCATCAACCGCCTCGACCGTCACAAGGTCGTTGTGCTCGTCCGCAGTCTGGCGGCCGGCGCCGCATAACCCAGGCGGCAGCGCTGCTGCCGCGCACTTCGCCGGACACGCCGGGTCCGTCACGGTCGCGACCCGGTGCGCGTCACCCAGCCGGTACGCAGCGATCTCACCCGGCAGATAAAGGTTGGCAAGGGCGCAAGAGCCAGTATTCATCCCGGATTGTCCATCAGGCGGCAGGATCCCCCTTGCACGCCGAATCCGGCTCGCGCGCGGTGCCAATGCCCATTTGCCCTGCAAGGGATGTGGTGTTGTAGCCCGATGCCGTGAAGGTTCCACCACCCGAAAATCGCGACGAGCACCCGGAGGGCATGAAGGCGCCGCTCCCATTCCTTTGGTTTCATCGTGCCTGTCTTTTCCATTCATCGTCCGTTGCGTCCAGTCTGGCACCGTTCGATGGCCAGTCACGCCATTCGGGCAAGGTCCGCATCGGCTGCTATAAAAAGGGTGTGGTTATCGGAAATCCGGCACCGTGGTGTGCCGATCCAGTGGGAGGTCTCCATGACGAACAACCCCATCGATGTCGCCAGCCTGGTGAGCCCACGGCTCTCCGCGCTTCTTTTGAGCCGCATCAACGACCCGGAAACGGAGCAGCCGGTCAGCCTGGTGATGGTGCGGCGATTCCTCGCCGACCTCCTGCCGGAGGATTTTCGCGAAGCCGAGCAGATGCACCACTTCGATGTCGATGCGTCGATGCTCGACGAACTGGATGCCCTGATCGAGGAATACGGCCCCGCGGCGCTCGCCATCGACTTTGCGCAGGCCTCCGCCAGCGAGGCGTTGAGTTGCGTGATCGAGGCGCTGCTCGACGACGACAACCGAGAAAACCTGACCACGCTGGGTACCGTGCGCGAGGCGATCCTGAGCGGGCTGGCGGCGCGCCTGGTGGGCGATGGCGCGCTGGAAGACGATGAGGACGACACCCTGCTGGCCGAAGTGGATGCCCTGATCGAGCAGTATGGGGTCGATGCGCCCGCCGAGACCTGCCTGTATCACGAATGAAAGGGGCGCACCGGACATGCTGAGATCTCGTACCGCACGACGCACCACGTCTGGCGCATTCGTCGTTCTAGGCGGCGTACTGATTTTTCTTGCGCCGGAAATGTGGCTGGGCGTGGTGCTGCTCGCCGTCGGGGTTGCACTCGAAATAGCCGGGATAGCCCTGGAACGCCGGCCTCCCGCGTAAACATGACGTTTTTTGGTTCCCAACGACAAGGAGCATCCATGAAAAACCGATTTGCCGGTTTCCAGCCCGTTCGGCGCGATCGCCTGCTGCAGGAGTCGCGTCACGATCCCTACCAGGCGAAGCGCAAACTACCCGAACCTACCGTATGCCCGGACTGTGGCGCAGTTTTTCATGGTGGGCGGTGGCAATGGCTCACCGCCTCCGCCGATGCGCACAAGGCGAGCTGCCCCGCCTGCCAGCGCCAGCGGGAAAGGATGCCAGCCGGATACGTCAGCATCTCGGGCGATTTTTTCAATGGCCATCGCGAGGAACTGCTGCAACTCATCCAGAATGAAGAGAAGCATGCGAAGACCGCAGGCCCGCTCAAGCGCATCCTCGGCATTACCGACGAGAACGGCGGCGTGCTCGTCACCACCACCGACATTCATCTTGCGCGTACCATCGGTGACGCGCTGCATCGCGCCTATCAGGGCGAACTGGAATATCACTACAACGAGCAGGAACATCTGCTGCGTGTCGCCTGGCAACGGTGAGGGGCCGGCGCCACGCGCGCTCCCCGTGTCACGCCGGATACAGTCGAGTTCAGGACCGCAATCGCCTGTACACGCGTCACACCTGTACAATCGTCACGGTGCGAAAGAACACGTCTGCGGCTAGAATCGCCGCATGAAATTCCGCCCGGGTCATCTGCTGGCGTCCTTCGCCCTGCTGCTCGTGATCGGGCTGTGGCTGCGGCATTCCAGCGCGCCACCATCGATCCGCATCGGCGTGCTGCATTCGCTGAGCGGCACGATGGCCGCAAGCGAACGCCCGCTGGTGGATGCGGTGCGCCTGGCGGTCGAGGAAATCAATGCGGGCGGCGGCCTGCTCGGCCGTCCGGTCGAAATGGTAATCGCCGACGGCAAGTCGGACGCGCGCACCTTCGCCGCCGAAGCGGAACGGCTCATCGCCGCGGAGCACGTCAGCGCGTTGTTCGCCTGCTGGACCTCGGCCTGCCGCAAGGCGGTGAAGCCGGTGGTGGAGCGGCACCGCCACCTGTTCTTCTATCCGCTGCAATACGAAGGCCTGGAGCAGTCCCCATATATTTATTATATGGGCTCGGCACCCAACCAGCAGATCATCCCCGGCACCCGCTGGGCACTCGACACGCTGGGTAAACGCGTCTATCTGGTGGGTTCGGACTACGTGTTCCCGCGCACCGCCAACCTCATCGTCCGTGATCTCGTGCGAGCCAACCATGGCAACGTGCTCGCGGAACGCTACCGTCCCCTGGGCGACGCCGATTTCAGCGGCATCGTCGCCGAACTACGCGCGCTGCGGCCGGACGTGGTGTTGAACACGATCAATGGCGACAGCAACGGTCATTTCTTCCGCGCGCTGCACGCCGCCGGACTCGGCGGCATCCCGGTGATGTCGTTCAGCCTTGCCGAGGATGGCCTCCGGACGATCGGCCCCGACGCCTTTCACGCCAACCATTATGCGGTGTGGAACTATTTCCAGAGCCTGCCGGGTGGAACCAACCAGCGTTTTGTCGAGGCCTTCCGAAAACGCTATGGCGCCGACCGCGTGACCAGCGATCCCATCGAGGCCACGTATGTCAGTGTCCAGTTGTGGGCGCAGGCCGTGCGCGACGCCCGCACCGACGAGGCGGAAACGGTCAACCTGGCCATGGCGGTGCAGAGCATGGCCGCGCCCTCGGGGATTGCCGCGGTTGACCGGCGCACGCGTCATCTGTGGAAGCATGTGCGCATCGGCAAGGCGCGTTCCGACTATCAGTTCGAGCAGGTGTGGGAAGCGGGCGACGCATTGCGCCCGGAACCTTTCCCGGACTACCGGTCGCGTGCCGAATGGCAAGACCTGGTCGCAGATCTGCCGGAGGCCGCTCCGTGAATACGCGCCGCATCGCCACGCGTCTCCTGCTGAGTTACCTGCTGGTGGCCGTGCTGCCGCTCGCCGGCCTCGCCGCGTTCTTTCTCGCTTCGTTCGAGACTTCGCTGCGCGATACCGTGCTGGCGAACATGGCAGCCATCGCCGACAAGAAGGCCGAGCAGATCGACACCTACGTGGCCGGGCGGCTGAACGACGCCCGGCTGTTCAGCGAGCGCCCCAGCCTGCGCCAACACATGGCCGCGCTCACGCGGGCCTACCGCGCGGGCGGCATTCAAGGGGCGGCATACCGCGCCGCCGCCGCCGAGGCCCATGGCAACTTCCGTCGCACCTTCGAATCGGACAGCTTTCACGACCTGCTGCTGATCGATCCGGCCGGGAACGTCGTGTTTTCCATGGCGAAGGAGGCGGACCTGGGCGCCCATCTCAGGGATGGCGCTCACCGCGGCAGCGAACTCGCGCGCGGATTCGAACTGACCATACGCGCCCTGCAGACCCATGTCAGCCGATTTGCACCGTATGCCCCCTCGGGCAACCGGCCGGCCGCGTTCCTCCTGGCGCCGGTCATGGAAGACGGACTGGCTATCGGCGTGCTGGCCCTGCAGCTGGACGTGAAGAAACTGGAGGCGGTGACGTCCGACCGCACCGGCCTGGGCCGCAGCGGCGAGACCCTGCTGGCGCAGGAGATCGACGGCGAAGCGCTCTTCATGGGGCCGCTCAGGCACGTTTCGCAGGCAGCGTTCCGCTACCGGGTTCCGCTGCGCTCGACGGCCTTGCCGATCCAGCAGGTGCTGCGGGGTGAACACGGCAGCGGTTTCGTGCGCGATTATGCCGATGTGGACGTGGTCGCCGCCTGGCGCTACCTGCCTGCGCTGGCCTGGGGCATGGTGGTGAAGATCGACGCCGACGAGGCTCTGGCGCCTGCGGTACGGCTGCGCCACATCACCTATTCGGCCGTGCTCACCTTCCTGGTGCTGTCCGCGCTCGCCGCGCTGTATCTCGGGCGGGGGTTGTCACGTCCCATCCAGGCGCTGACCGCGGTCGCCGACCGCATCTCGACGGGAGATCTCGGCCAGCGCGCCGAACTCGGCGACATCGAGGAATTGAACCGGCTCGCGTTGGCGTTCAATCACATGACGACGGCCCTGTCCGAGTCCCGCCAGAATCTTGAAGCCCGGGTCGAGGCGCGTTCGCAGGAATTGCGCGCGCTCACCACGCTGCAGAATGCGATTCTCGACAACGCCAGCGCTCTGGTGACGGTGCTCGACCGCGACGGCCGCATCTGCCGGTTCAACCGTGCATGCGAGACGCTGAGCCAGTATTCCTTCGCTGAGGTCGAAGGACGGTTCGTCTGGGATTTTCTGCTGCCGCCCGAGGAGTGCGACGACATGCGCGACAAGGCGTTCCGCGCGCTCGTAGAGCATCCGGAGCGGATGCGCGGGGTCCACACCAACCACTGGGTCGCGCGCGACGGCACGCGGCGGCTGATCGAATGGTCGAACAGCCTGCTGCTCGACGAGCAGGGGCGGGTCCAGTTCCTGATCGGCATCGGCATCGACGTCACCGACAAGACGCTTGCCGCCGCAGCGCTCGCGGAAAGCGAAAAGAACCTGCATCATGCCCAGCGTATCGCCCAGGTCGGCAGCTGGGAGCTCGACCTTGTCAGTGGCAAGCTCGACTGGTCGGACGAAGTCTATCGCCTGTTCGAAATCGACAAGACGCGTTTTGGCGCCACTTACGACGCTTTTCTCTCAGGCATCCATCCGGACGACCGCGAGCGGGTGAACCGCGCCTATTCCGAATCGGTGGCCTCCCGCACCCCTTACGAGATCACCCACCGCCTGCGCATGGCGGATGGTCGTATCAAGTGGGTGAACGAGCGCTGCGAGACACAGTACGACGAAACCGGCCGCGCGCTGCGTTCCAGCGGTACCATCCAGGACATTACCGCGCGCAAACTCGCCGACGAAACCCTGCGCCTCTACGCCAATGTTTTCGAGCACAGCGGCGAGGCCATCCTCATCACCGACAGCGCAGGCCGCATTCTGGCGGTGAATCCCGCCTTCACGCAGTTGACCGGATACACGCTTGCGGACATCGCGGGCAAGAACCCCAAAATCCTGTCCTCCGGACAGACGTCCGCCGAGACCTACCGGTCCATGTGGATGTCTCTCGGCGAGACCGGCTACTGGCAGGGCGAGATCGTAGACCGTCGCAAGGATGGTACGCTGTACCCGAAATGGCTGACGATCTCCGCCGTACGCCAGCCGGATGGCGGTGTTACGCATTACGTCGGCAGCTTCACCGATATCTCCGAGCGCAAGAAGGCCGAGGCCCGAATCACCCAAATGGCCTATCACGACGGACTGACCGGCATGCTCAACCGCATCGGGCTGCAAAGCCAGCTGGACCAGGCGCTCGCCATGGCCGGCCGGGAGCGGCGCGAATTGGCCGTGATTTTCCTTGACGTGGACCGTTTCAAGACCATCAACGACACCATGGGGCACGCGGTCGGCGACGAGCTGCTCGTCGAGGTGGCGTATCGCCTGCGCAACAGCCTGCGCGCCAGCGACATCGTCGCGCGCTTCGGCGGCGACGAATTCGTGGCGGTGCTGACCGAGGTGGACGATGCCCCCGCGGCGGCTCGCGTGGCCGAGAAGATCCTGCACGCGCTGGGCGCACCCTACCTCATCGACGAACACGAACTGCATTCGAGCGCAAGCATCGGCATCGCCTTCTATCCGGGCGACGGCAATGACGCGGACACGCTGATGAAGAACGCCGACACCGCGATGTACCATGCCAAGGCGCAGGGGCGGAACAACCTGCAGTTCTTCACCGCGGAAATGAACCGGGCGGCAGTGAGACGTCTGACGCTCGAGCAGGATCTGCGGGTTGCCATGGAAGCCCGCCAGTTCGTGCTGCATTACCAGCCGAAGCTCGATGGTGCCACCGGCCGCCCCGTCGCTGTCGAGGCGCTGGTGCGCTGGCAGCATCCGCACAGAGGACTGCTTACGCCAGCCGATTTCATTTCAGTCGCCGAGGAAACCGGGCTGATCCTGCAACTGGGCGACTGGGTTCTGGACGAAGCCTGCCGCCAGTTGCGCAACTGGCGCGAAGCCGGCTTGGTCGATCTGGTCATGGCGGTCAACCTGTCGGCGCATCAGTTGCGTTCCCCCAGCCTGCTGGCCGGTGTTGCGGACGCCCTCGACAAGTATGATCTGCAAGGCTCCGAACTCGAACTGGAAGTCACGGAATCCGTGGCGATGCACGATCCCGATACCAGTATCCGCAAGCTGAAGTCGCTGCGCGACCTCGGCGTGCGGCTGGCGATCGACGATTTCGGCACCGGCTATTCATCGCTCAGCTATCTCAAGCTGCTGCCGATCCAGGCCCTCAAGCTCGACAAGTCCTTCGTGCGCGATATCGAAACCGACAGCAACGATGTCGCCATCTGCACCGCCACCATCGCCCTGGCGCACAGCCTCGGCCTCGCCGTCGTGGCCGAAGGTGTCGAGAGCGAGGCGCAGCGCCTGCTGCTCGCCTCGCACCAGTGCGACTTCATGCAGGGCTACCTGTTCAGCCGGCCGCTGCCGCCGGAGGCCGCGCTCGAATTCGTCCGCCAGCGGCTTGTGATGTGACGGCTTCGCGTGACGCCGCCGACGCCTTGAAATCGCCGCGTCAGTCCACAATTGAAGGATAATTATCATAAAAGGAGATCTCATGGCCGCTCTCACCGTGCAGCAACTCGATCAACTGAACCAGCAACTGAAACAGTCCTACCAGGATCTCCTGCAGGAAATCCACAGCGAACTGGACAACACCGGCGATCAGCATCGCATCGACCTGCTCAACCGCGAGCCGGGCGACAGCGGTGACGAATCGCTGGCCAACGCGCTTGCGGACTTCAACGTGCTGCGCTTCGATCGCCACATCCGCGACCTGCGTGACATCGAAGCCGCGTTCGGGCGCATCAAGGCGGGCGAGTACGGCGTGTGCACCGACTGCGGCGACGACATCGCTTTCGAGCGCCTGCGCGCCTATCCGACCGCCAAACGCTGCATCGTCTGCCAGCAACGGCACGAAAAGCAATTCGCCCACGAAGGGCACCCCAAACTCTGACCAAAGGGACGCAAGATGAAAACACCGCTGCAGATCACTTTCCGCGACATGGAGCGCTCGGATGCGCTGGAAACCCACATCCGCGAAAAGGCGGAGAAGCTCGAACAGTTCTTCGCCGACATCGTGAGTTGCCGCGTCGTCGTCGAACAGGCCGCGAAGCACCAGCAGCAGGGCAAGCCCTTCAACGTGCGCATCGAACTTGGCGTCCCGGGCAAGACGCTCATCATCGACAAACAGGTCCACGAGGATGCCTACGTGGCCCTGCGCGACGCCTTCGACGCTGCCAAACGCCAGCTGGAAGATTACGCGCGGCAGTTGTGACGCCAATGCACAGGCGGTCATGGACGACACCCCCGAACTGATCCGCCACCTGCTCGATCCGGCCTGCTACGACCATCCGGCCGGCCCGGTGCGCCTGATCGAAACGCACATTTCCTGGGTGCTGCTCACGGGCGAGATCGCCTACAAGCTGAAGAAGCCGCTCGACCTCGGTTTTCTCGACTTCAGCAGCCTTGCCAAGCGGCTCGATGCCTGCCGCGAGGAAGTGCGTCTGAACCGGCGGCTGGCACCGGACATCTACCTCGGTGTCGTTCCCATCACCGGTACACCGCACGCGCCCCGCGTCAACGGCGGCGGGGAGGCGTTCGAATACGCGGTGAAGATGCGCCAGTTTCCGGTCGACGCGACGCTCGACCGCCTCGATGCCGCCGGTACGCTGGATGCCGCGCAGATCGAGGCCATCGCCGCCACCGTGGCGCGCTTTCATGAAAACGATTGCGCACGCGCGCCGGCCGACAGTGCCTGGGGCAGCCCCGACACCCTCTGGCAGCCGGTCGCACAGAATTTCGTGCAGATCGCGCCCAGGCTCGATGCCGATGCCGACCGCGAGCGGCTCGCCGTGCTGGAACGCTGGAGCACCGCCGAACATGCCCGCCTGGCGCCGCTGATGACTGCGCGCAAGCGCGCCGGCTGGGTGCGCGAATGTCACGGCGATCTGCATCTGGGCAACCTCGCGTGGGTCGACGGTCGCCCGCTGGTGTTCGACTGCATCGAATTCAATCCGGCGCTGCGCTGGATCGACGTGCAGTCGGAAATCGCCTTCTGCTACATGGATCTCTTGCAGCGTGGGCATTCGCAGTGGGCGTGGCTGTTCCTCAACGTCTGGCTGGAATACACGGGCGATTTTTCCGGACTGGCCCTGCTGCGCTATTACGCTGTCTACCGCGCATTGGTGCGTGCCAAGGTCGCCGTGCTGCGCGCGGGGCAACTCGACGGCGCCGCGCGGCGCGACGCCTTCGACGAGGTGCGCACCCTGCTCGATCTGGCCCTGTCATTGACCCAGGCAGCGCCCGCGTGCCTTGATATCACTCACGGTCTGTCCGGCTCCGGCAAGACCACGGTGACGCATCGTCTGATGCAGACACCGGGCGCAATCCGCGTGCGCTCCGACGTCGAACGCAAGCGCCTGGCCGGCCTCGACGCGCTGGCGAAAAGCGGCTCGGGTGTGGGCGCAGGGCTGTATGCCGGCGACGCCACGCGGCGCACTTATACCCATCTTGCCGCCTGCGCCGGCGCGCTGCTCGACGCGGGCTGGCCGGTCATCGTCGATGCCACTTTTCTCGCGCGCTGGCAGCGCGAGCTGTTGGACGAAACCGCGCGCAGCCACGGCGTGCCCTTCCGCATCCTCGATTTTCCGGCGGACCTTGCCACCCTGCGCGCGCGCATCGTCGAGCGCGCACGGGCCGGGGGCGACGCCTCCGAAGCGAACCTGGAGGTGCTGCAGCATCAGCTCGACAGCCAGGAGATCCTCACTGCGGAAGAGCAGGCGCTGTGTGTGAACGCCGGGGAGATTCGGCGACACGAGGGATGATGGCTGCGTCCCACCGGCGGCGGCACGATGAGGACTGTGTGCTGCCGGACTACGGCGGCGGCAGCATCGTCAATTTGATGAGTTCCATCGCCCTGGCGCTGGGGGCGCGCAGCGGCCATGCACCGCTGCACGCGCTGCCGCCCCAGGCGCTCGCCGGCGCGCGCCACGTGCTGCTGCTGGTCGCCGATGGACTGGGCCACGCCTTTCTCGCGCAGCGCGACGGCGCACTGCCGCGCCACCTGCGCGCGGCGATCACCTCGGTGTTTCCCTCGACGACGGCAAGCGCCATTCCCACCTTTCTCACCGGCCTCGCTCCGCAGCAGCACGGTCTGACCGGCTGGCACATGTACTGCCGCGAGCTCGGCGCCGTCATTGCGCCCCTGCCCTTCCGCACGCGCACCGGACGCCGTTCCCTGCGCGACGCCGGCGTTACACCGGCCTCCCTGTTCCGGCCCGCGCCGCTGTTCGACCGCCTGCCCGTGTCCTGCCACGTGGTGAGCCCGCAAGCGATCGTGCATTCGGATTTCAACGCCGCCCTGTCCGGCCGCGCGGAGCGCCACGGCTACGAAACCCTGGAGGAGATGTTCGACATTCTCGCAACACTCCTGCGACGCGAGGCGCCGCGCAGCTACATCTACGCCTACTGGCCACAACTCGACAGCCTGGCGCACGAATTCGGCATCGACAGCGCTCCGGTCGCGGACGCCTTCGCTGCGCTCGACGCCGGTTTTGCCGAACTCGTTACGGTCGCCGGTGGCAGCCGCATCCTCGTCACCGCCGACCACGGCTTCGTCGATACCTCGCCCGCGGACACCCTCGATCTCGACGACCATGCCGAATTGCGCGAAACACTGCTACTGCCGCTGTGCGGCGAACCGCGCGCGGCCTATGCCTACGTCCGCTCGGGACATGCCGCGCGCTTCAGGGATTACGTGCGCACGCATCTGGCCGAGCGTGTACGCATGATCCGCAGCGCGGATGTGGTGCGACGCGGCTGGCTGGGACCGGGTGCGGCGCACCCCGAGCTCGCCCGCCGCCTCGGCGATTACATCCTGGTTCCGCGTGGCCGCGCCATCCTGCGCGACTGGCTGGCGGGCGAGGAGCGCTACACGCATGTCGGCGTGCATGGCGGGCTGTCCGCAGCGGAGATGCGCGTGCCACTCGTGGTCGCGCCGCGCCTGGCCGACTGAAGCGCCCCCGCGTCGGCCGGGTGGTCCATCTTGCGGGCATGCGTCGGCGATCCGGATGCGGAGAGTATGACGCCGCCGGACATGCTGGAGCGGAGCTCCACGCGCGGCAAAATCAAGCGCGAGGCGTTCCCGCAGAAGTACGCCGGCTTGTTGGCAAAGTGGTCCCCGTGGGCCAGGTGCTGGCGAGGGGGGCGCGCAGTCGGGCCTCCGCCTCCATCGCCGGCAGCGGCCGGCTGAGGAGAAAGCCTTGCATATCCGTGCAGCCGGCATCGCACAGGAAGGCGTGCTGTTCCGGCGTCTCGACACCTTCGGCGATGATGCCCAAGCGCAGGCTTTTCGCCAGCTGGACGATGGCCTGGACGATGGCGGCCTGATCCGCGTCGTGGGTGACATCGCGCACGAAGGACTGGTCGATCTTCAGGCGGTCGACCGCGAAGCGCTTGAGATAGCTCAGCGACGAATAGCCGGTGCCGAAGTCGTCGAGCGACAGGCGCACGCCCAGCGCCTTGAGCCGCTGCACGGTATCGAGCGTATTCTCGACATCCTGCAGGAGGATCGACTCGGTCAGTTCCAGTTCCAGCAGATGGGGGGGCAGACCGCTGCGCGCCAGCGCACCGGATACCGTTTCGACAAGCCCGCCGCGGCGGAACTGCATCGCCGAAAGGTTCACCGACATGACGAGGTCGGGCAGGCCCGCCTGGCGCCAGGCCTGCGCCTGACGGCACGCCTGCTCCAGGACCCAGGCGCCGATCGGCACGATGAGGCCGCAGTCTTCCGCCACCGGGATGAAGCGCCCCGGTGGCACCTCGCCCAGCTCCGGATTGCGCCAGCGCAGCAGCGCCTCGGCGCCGATCGCCCGGCCGCTGGCGACGTCGAACTGGGGCTGGTAATGCAGGTGCAGTTCGGCACGGAAAAGGGCCTGATGCAGTCCATTCTGCAACAGCAGGTGCTCCTGTGCCTGGAGGTTCATGCGCTCGTCGAAGAAGCGATAGGTGTTGCGCCCCGCATTCTTGGCGTTGTACATCGCCGTGTCGGCCTTCTGCAGCAAGCGGTCGAAATCACTGCCGTCTTCGGGATATACCACGACCCCGATGCTGCACGAGGCGGCCAGTTCGTGGCTGCCAATCAGGATCGGCTCGGCGAGGTGTTCGAGAATTTCGCCGGCGACCCGTTCCACCGCTTCCATGTCCGGAACGCTGTCGAGCAGCACGATGAATTCGTCGCCCCCTTGCCGGCTGATGGTGTCGCTGTCGCGTGTGCAGCGCGCGAGGCGTGTGACGACCGACAGCAGCAGTTCATCGCCGGCCGCGTGGCCGAGCGTATCGTTGACCACCTTGAAATTGTCCAGGTCGAGAAACAGCAGGCCGACCCGGGCATGCGCCCGCCTCGCCTGCGCCACCGCATGCTCGAAGCGGTCACGCAGGAGCACGCGGTTGGGCAGACCGGTCAGCGCGTCGTGGTGCGCCAGATATTCGATGCGCGCCTCGGTCTGCACCCGTTCCGTCACATCGCGATCCACGCCCTGGAAGCCGGCCAGCTTGCCCGTTTCATCGAACAGCGGCGAAGCGTTCGATTCGAGAATGCGGTAGCTGCCATTGCGGTGGCGCCAGCGCAGGGTCACATTGGCCCAGCCATGGCGTCCCGCCACGGCTGCGGCGAACGTCGTGCGGTAAAGCGGAAGATCGTCGGGGTGAATGAGCGCCTCGGCCGGCATGGCCAACAACTCGTCCGTCGTGTAACCCAGCGCCTCGACCACATGCGTGTTGCTGTACACGTGCCGGCCATTGGCATCGAGCGCCCAGATCCAGTCCGCCGAATGCTCCGCCATGGCGCGGAAGCGTGCCTCGCTCTCGCGCAGCGACTGCTCCATGCGCGTGCGCTCGCTGATGTCCGCGAAAGAGACCACCGTCCCCACCAGTGTGCCGTCACGGTATAGCGGCTGGGAACGGTATTCGACCGGGAAACTGGTGCCATCCTTGCGCCAGTGCACCTCGTCGTCGACCTGCGCCGCTTCGCCCGCCTGCGTGGCGAGGCGCACGCGGCATTCCTCCCTGGGATAGGGGCGGCCGTCCGGATGCGAATGGTGGATGAGAGGGTGCACGAACTGGCCCAGCATCTCCTCGCGCGTATAGCCCAGCATGTCGAGGCAGGCGCGGTTGACGAAGGTGCAGACGCCGTTCGTGTCGATGCCGAAAATACCCTGGGGCGAGGAATCGAGCAGCAACCGGAAGCGCGCCTCGCTCTCGCGCAGCGCCGCGAAGGCAGCCGCACTTGCGTCGCTTGCGGCTGCGCGACCGGCGGCCTTGCGCATCATGGCGGGGTCCTGTCCGGATTTCAGTTGCGCGCGCGCCGCCTGGCGCCGGCGTCGTGCCTCGCGCAGTCCAACCTCCGGATACACGCCAAGCGCCAGAGTCTTGCGCTTGCCGCCATAGCGGTAGTCCAGCCGCCAGTAGCGCGACCCATCCGGCTTGATCAGCAGGTACATGCCACCACCATCCGCAAGCTTCAGTGGCCTGTCGGCGGGCATCGCTTCATGGATGCGTTGGACGGTAAGTGGGGTGGCGGTGCGGATCATGGAAGCGGATGGCGGGAACCGGCTCGACGTGATGGCTCGCTGATACCGTCAAGGATACCGACAAAAGCGCATTCGATAATGGTACGCAATTACCAGAACGACGAATTCCGCAGTCTCATGCAGCCGGCGGCCCCCTGCCATCGGGGCTCAAAGCAGTCCGCGCCGTCGCAACTGCCGGGTATGCACGCCGGACAGCAGCAACAAGGCGGCGATGGCGCCGAGCAGCGCGAGCAGCATGTCCCACTGGGTGTCCCAGACATCGCCCTGGGTAGCGAGAAAGGCGACGGCCTCATCGCCCGAGGCGACGGCGACCCACCATTCCACGAGCTCATAGAATGCGCTGATCGCCAGCGCCACGCACAACACGAGAAACGTCAGCCACTTGCCCGGGCGCAAGGGCGAGGTACGCAGCAGGATTTCGCGGGCGAGGATGGCGGGCACGAAGCCCTGAACGACATGCCCGACCCGGTCGTAGTGGTTGCGCGCCCAGCCCAGTTCGCCCTGCAACCACTCGAACACGGGCATTTCCGCGTAGGTGTAATGGCCGCCGACCATTAGGACGACGGCGTGCATCGCCATGAGACCGTACGCCAGGCGGGTGAACGGAAACGCGCGCCGGGTCAGGAACAGCAGCGGCAACGCCAGCAGCACGGGCAACACTTCCAGGAACCAGGTGAAGCGGTCCCTGGGCTCGTGGCCGGACCAGACCAGCACCGCCAGCACGATGCCCAGCAGCACAAGAAGGAAGGAACGATCACGCGCCACGCGGCAATTCCTCGACCCGAACGCTGCATGAAAAATATCCGGCCGGCATCGCGTCAGGCAAGCAGGTACTTGATCCCCACGGCCTGCCAGTAGGCCGCCTCGTCTTCCAGCGCGCGGCGCGTGAGCGGGCGATGTGCGAGCCAGTCTTCCGGCAGCACGAGGCGGAAGCGCTTGCCGCCGGTCTGCACCGTCAACTCGGGCAGGTGCGGCGCGGCCCGGCTGCGGCACAGGATCACCGCCTGGCGCAGCAGCCACACCAGCATGCGATCGTGCTCCGCTACCGTACCCGCGGCAAAGGCCGGCAACTTGGCGAGTGCGCCGCGTTGCGCATACGCAAGCAGCGCCAGACGTGCCTGCTCGGTCCGCGAAAAACCGGGCATGTCGGCGTTCTCCAGGATGTAGCCGGAATGACGATGATAGCCGCCGTGCGAAACCGACAGTCCGATCTCGTGCAGTCGCGCGGCCCAGTCGAGGAAGCGTGTGTCCTGTTCATCCGGAATGCCTGCGCCCTCCCGCAGTGCCTGCGCCACGCGCGCGACGCATGCAGCCTGCTGCGTGTCGACGTGGTAGCGGCGCATGAATTCGTCGACCGTCGCTTCGCGCATGTCCTGTTGCTGGAAACGCCCAAGGAGGTCGTAGAGGATGCCTTCACGCATCGCGGTCTCGGCAACGTCCATCTGCTCGATGCCGAGCTCGGCGAACAGACCGGCCATGATCGCGAAGCCGCCGGCGATGACCGGGCGGCGGTCACGTGCGAGTCCCGCCAGTTGCAGTACGTCGACGTGACCAGCCCTGGCGAACTGGGCACGCAGGCGCGCGAGGCCGTCGGCAGTGATGCCGCGCGCGGACCAGCCGTTCTGTTCAAGAAGGTCGCGCAGCGCACGCGCGGTGCCGCTCGATCCGATCGCCTGTTGCCAGTTCGTCCTGGAAAACTTGCGTCCAATGCGCTCGACTTCGACGCGCGCGGCCATCTCCGCCGTCTTCAGCGCCGCCTTGCCGAGTGCGCCGCCGGCAAAGAAGCGCTGCGAGAAATTCACACAGCCCATGTGCAGGCTCTCGCGTTCGTGCGGCGTCAGGCCGTGACCGACGATGAGCTCGGTGGAACCGCCGCCGATGTCGATCACCAGCCGGCGATCGGGCGAAGCCGGCAGCGAATGGGCGACACCCAGATAGATGAGGCGTGCCTCCTCGCGCCCGGCGACGATCTCGATGGGGTGGCCCAGCGCGCGCTCGGCCTGCGCAATGAACTGGGCCGCGTTACGGGCGACCCGCAGCGTCGAGGTGCCGACGCAGCGCACCGCGTCCGGCGGCACACCACGCAACCGCTCGCCGAAGCGTTGCAGGCAGGCGAGCGCGCGCACCTGCGTGGCATCGTCGAGCCGCTTGTCGCCACCGAGACCCCCGGCCAGACGCACGGTTTCCTTCAGCGAATCGAGGGGGTAGAGCTGCTCACCGATTACGCGCGCGACTTCCAGCCGGAACGAGTTGGAACCCAGATCGACGGCGGCAAGGGTATCGTGGGTTTTCATGCGCTGGCGCCGAAGAAGAGATAGGCCATGCCGATCGCCGCGAGAATGCCGGCGACGTCGGCGATCAGCCCGCAGGCGACGGCATGGCGCACGCGGCGGATGCCGACCGCGCCGAAATACACCGCCAGCACGTAGAAGGTCGTCTCGGTGCTGCCCTGCACGATCGACGCCAGGCGTCCGGCGAAGGAATCGGCGCCGTGCGCCTGCATGGTGTCGATCATCATGGCGCGTGCGCCGCTGCCGGAAAACGGCTTCATCAGTGCGGTCGGCAGGCCGTCGACCCAGCGCGCGTCGAAGCCGAGTCCGAGCACCGCGCCCCGCACGCCCCCCATCAGCAGGTCCAGCGCGCCGCTGGCCCGGAACACGCCGATCGCGACGAGCATGGCGACCAGATACGGAATGATGGTGACCGCCGTGTGAAAACCTTCCTTCGCGCCTTCGACGAAGGCCTCGTACGCGTTGATGCGCCTGCGCACCGCCATGAGCAGGAAGGTCGCGATGATGCCGAACAGCACGATGTTGCTCAGTACCGTCGATTGGCGCGTCATCGTGGCCGCGTCGAGGCCGGAAAAATAAAAGGCGAGTCCTCCCACCAGCGCCGTGGCACCGCCCAGATAGGCGAGCGTGACGCGATTCCACAGGTGCAGCTTCTGGAAGAACCCGGTGACGAAAAGCCCGACCAGGGTGCCGATATACGTGGTCATCAGGAGCGGCACGAACACATCGGTGGGGTCGGCGGCACCCAACTGGGCACGGTAGGTGAAGATGGTCACCGGCAGCAGCGTCACGGACGCGGTGTTGATGACGAGAAACAGCACCTGCGCGTCGCTCGCGGTGTCCCGCGACGGGTTGAGCGTCTGCAATTCCTGCATCGCCTTGATGCCGAGTGGCGTCGCGGCGTTGTCGAGTCCCAGCATGTTCGCGCCCATGTTCATGGTCATCGCGGCCAGCGCGGGGTGGTTGGCGGGCACCTCGGGAAACAGGCGGCGGAACAGCGGCGCGAGTCCGCGCGTCAGCAGATCGAGCATGCCGGCGCGTTCACCGATTTTCATCACGCCCAGCCACAGTGCCATCACGCCGGTCAGCCCCAGCGCGATCTCGAAGGCGCTCCTGCTGCTGTCGAACAGCGCCTTGACCAGCGCGGCCAGCACGTCCGCATCGCCGAGAAAAACCAGCTTGCCCAGCGCGATCAGGAAGGCGACGAGAAAGAATCCGATCCAGAGCGCGTTGAGCATCGGTGCCGCGCGTTTACGAGACCCAGCCGGCAATGACGATGAGCAGGCCGGCCGCGAGCCAGATCACCAGGCCGCGCCAGATCATGCTGACGGCGCTGTCGATGCAATCGGCGTCCGGATCCTGCCCGGTCCCCAGTTCCGGACGCCACACGGATTCGCCCGCGACCGTCACGGGTTGTCCGAGTTTCAGACCCATCGCGCCGGCGCCGGCAGCGACCACCACGCCCTCTTCCGGATCAGGCCAGCTTTCCGCCTGGGTGCGCCAGCAATAGGTGGCATCCTCGAAATTGCCGGCGATGGCATAGGTCAGCGCGGTGAGGCGTGCCGGCAGCCAGTTGAGCGCGAGAAAGGCGCGCTGGGCAAAGATCCCGAACAGGCCGCGGCTCGCCGTCCAGCGCCGCGACAGGATCGAGGCCGCGCGAAACAGCACCGCACCGACCGGACCGAGCGGCACCAGCAACACGAACCAGAACAGCACGCCGAACATCTGCCGATGGCTCGCCGCAAGGGTCTGTTCGATGGTGACGCGCGCGAGATCGTCCGCGGAAAAGGCGCTGGCATCGCCGCCGCGCCATCCGGCGAGCAGCGCACGCGCACCGTCCAGATCGTCGCTGCGCAACAGGCGCGCGATGCGTTCGGCGTCGTCGCTGTAGTACTTGAAGCCGAGGGTGAAATACAGCACTGCGACGTTCCAGGCCCAGCCGAGCAGTGGACTGACGCCGTCGAGGAGGACATACACCAGCCAGACCGCCGCGATCAGCGGCAGCACTGCCAGGGCCCAGGCGATTGCGCCGTGGCTGTATTCCCCCGCATTGAGGCGGTGTTCGATGTACTGCAACAGACGCGAATAGTGCTGGTAGTGCGGCAGCGGTCGCCGCAGCGGGCGCAGATGTTCGAGGACGACGGCACCGAGCACCGAGAAAAAGGCCATCAGCGGTTCATCTCCAGGGTGAAGGTGCCGATGCGGTTGGCCTCCCCCGTCGGGCGATACAGTTCGACCGTCGGCATGACGATGGTCTTCCCACGCGCGGCCAGTGCGTCGGCGAGCGCCTGATAGGCCTTCGACGGCGCCAGGATCACTGCCGCCTGCACCTCTGCCCGCCATACCGGGCGGCGCTCGATGCGGCCCTCCTTCAGCCCTTCCGGAACGGTCGCCGCCTCGGCGAGCGTGTAGCCCAGTTGCGCGTGCACGCGGCCGTTGTCCGCGCGCGGGTCGCTGAGGATCACGCTGAGGGTGTCGCCGGCTGCCACGCCCGCGCGCTCGAACCTGTCCAGCGCGGCGCGCTGGGTCTTGCCGACATTGGACAGCGGCCCGTCATAATCCAGATAGGCGAAGCGATAGGGCCCCGCCTCGGCCTCGGTCACGTCGACCGAACGAAAACCGCCCCACCACCAGTACACCGCCACGAGCGGCAGCACGAACGCCAGCACGAATGCTGGCCACTGTCTCCTCAACACGCGTCTGACTCCTCCATACAGCGCCGAAGATATCACAGGCACCAGCGCGGTGCTGAACAGACCCGGGACACTGCGTGTGGCACGACGCGATCCCGAGCCGTCGTTGATCAACAGGATCGTCACGTCGTTTGCGTTCTCGTAATGACAGGCAAATCGGCTCTGCCGGGCAAGCACGTGTCGCCGGGCAGGGTCCGAATTTGGATTTCGCGCGCTTTGTCGGTACGATTTGACCATCAGAACCCGAAACAAGCCTTTTCCCGTCCCAATTCAAGATGGCCGCACGCCCCGCCCGCGCGTCTCACCCGCAGACGCGTGCAGTTCCTCTCATTCCTCCGCGCTGAACGCGCATGCTTTGCTCCCCCGAGGAACTCGTCCAGAAGAACCAGGCCCTGTCCGAGGCCTGGGCGCGTTATCGCGCCACGCCCAGCTTCGAGAGCTTCGTCGAGCTGGCGGTGTCCATCAACAGCTTCACCGAATTCCTCATCGACAAGGGGGTGACCGCCCTGCACCACGCCAGCCACCAACTCGAACAGGTGGCGCTGGCGCGCTTCAGCGACGAGGTCGCCCATCCCCTGCCGCAGCACGAACTGGACGACCTCGATCAACGCATCACCGCGCTCGCGCAGATGACCAGCGCCCACGCGGATGCCACCGCCGGCCGCGTCGAGCGGCGCATGGACGTCACGCCCGGCGCACGCAGCACGCTCGAAGTCACCCACACCTGGCTGATCGGCCACGATCCCGAACCGTGGCGCGCATTGCTCGCGCAACTGGGCTACTTCGGCATCGGCACCGGATTCCTCACCTGGGACAGCCCCTTGCCGCAGGACACCGGCGGTGCGCCCTTGCTGCTGCTCGATCTCGCCAGCCTGCCGGTGGCGCAATGGAGTGAACGCATCCAGCTCCTGCGCCAGCGCTATGCCATGGGCCAGCTCATCGCCATCGGCGTGCCCTCGGAATTCGAACCCCTGCAGCAGGCGTTGCGCGGTGGCTGCGACGGCTGTCTGCTGGAAGGTACCTCGCTGCATGGCATCGTCGAGCGCATCATGGAACTCAACGAGCGACAGGAGCAGGAAGCGTATCGCGTGCTCATCGTCGAGGATTCCAGGACCGCCGGCCATCTGATTCGGCGCACGCTCGAGGAAAATCAGATCGTCTCGGAAATCGTCAACGATCCGCGCCAGGTGCTCAACGCCCTGCGCCAGTTCAATCCGGACCTGATCCTGATGGACATGTACATGCCGAACTGCACCGGCGTGGAGGCGGCGCGCATCATCCGCCAGCACGGCGAATTCCTCAGCACGCCCATCGTCTATCTGTCGGGCGAGACCAACGTCGCGCTCCAGGTCGACGCCATGCGTCTGGGCGGCGATCACTTCCTCACCAAACCCTTCAACCCGGTGTTCCTCAACGCCATCGTCAAGAGCAAGATCGAACGTTACCGCGCCCTGCGCCGCACCATGTACCACGACAGCCTGACCGGACTGCTCAACCACTCCAGCGGCAAACATACGCTGGACATGCTGCTTTCCGGCATCGCCCACGACGGCGGATTGCTCTCGGTGGTGATGATGGACATCGATCATTTCAAGAAGGTCAACGACAGCTACGGCCATCCCGTCGGCGACCAGGTGATCCGCAGCCTGTCGTGGCTGCTGAAGCAGCGCCTGCGCAAGCAGGACGTGCTGTGCCGCTACGGCGGCGAGGAATTCCTCATCGCCCTGCCGCACACCGACGCCGATCAGGCCTTCGTCATCATGGATCGCATCCGCCAGGATTTCAGCCAGATTCGCCACCCCTTCGGCAACAGCCATTTTCTCGCCACCAGCAGCGGCGGCATCGCCACCTACCCGCTCCACCAGACCGGCGATGCCCTCATCAAGGCCGCCGACGAGGCGCTCTACGAAGCCAAGCGCGGTGGCCGCAACTGCATCCGGATCAGCGACGCCTATTGATCCGGCACGAAGAAGTTTGAAACCGTATTGGTTTGCAAGGGCTTCAGGGGTGGACAGATTCGTTGAGCCGCCTCAATAGAACGCCGTTTTAATTGGTTATTGCTTCGGCCCATTCACCTTCCCGACCTTGCAATATCGAATCGGATTACCCCGCCACTTCAAACTTCAGATGGCCGAATCAATAACGTCGTTCCGCTGTGTTGCGGCTTCCTCAGAGCAAGCCGAGTTCCTTCGCCTGCACGACCGCTTCGGTGCGGTTCACCACGTCCAGTACGCGAAAGATGCTGGCGATGTGCGCCTTCACCGTGCCTGCCTCGATATCGAGTTCGCGGCAGATCAGCTTGTTGAGCTTGCCCTGGGCCATCAGGCGCAGCACCTGCATCTGGCGTTCGGTGAGCATGGACGATGCCCGCTCCCGGCCCCCTGCATGCGAGGGCGCGGCCGAGGTCACGGGCAGGGCTCCGGAAAGCATCTGCGGAGGAACATAGGTGCCGCCCGCGAACACCAGGCGGATCGCGGAAAGCATCACCGCCGGGGTCGAGCTCTTGGGAATGAAACCGCTGGCACCGGCGCCGAGCACCTGCTGAATCTGCTGCGGCGCCTCCGCGCCGGTCAGCACGACTACCGGCACATCCGGATACTGGGCCACGAAGCGCCGGATGCCTGCGACGCCATCCATCCCCGGCATGTCGAGATCGAGCAGGGCCAGTCGTACGTCCGGCGCGGCCGCCGCCTGCGCCAGCGCTGCATCGAGGCTGTCCGCCTCCAGCGCCTCGCAATCGGCGACCTGGCTTTTCAGCAGGAGAACGAGCCCGTTGCGGAACAAGGTATGGTCATCGGCCACGACAAGCTTCATTCCGTTCTCCTTGCACGCCCTGCCCGAGGTGCGTCTAGCGGGGCTTGCCTCCCGGCGCACCGCGCGTGCGCCGTCGCGGCCCGGGCGGCAAGCCCGCCCATTCCAGCACCCGCGCGACGAGGTCGTCGTCCAGTTCCGTCTTCTGCCCGCGCCGCAACTGCGGCGGCAGCGCGATGGGGCCGAAGCGCACGCGCGTCAGCCGCGACACCGTGAGGCCGAAATGCTCGAACAGCCGGCGCACCTCGCGCTTGCGTCCTTCCTTGATGACCACGCGGTACCAGCGGTTCGCGCCCTCGCCGCCTGCCCGGAAGCAGCTTTGCAGCCGGGCCGGGCCGTCTTCCAGTTCGATGCCGTCGAGCAGTTCCTGGATCTGCTCGTCGCTCAGTTCACCCAGCACGCGCACCGCATATTCGCGCTCGACCTCGAAGCGCGGGTGCATCAGCTTGTTGGCAAGCTCACCCGAGGTGGTGAAGATCATCAGGCCGTCGGTGTTGTAGTCGAGCCGCCCGATCGCGATCCACTTCGCGCCGCGCAGCTTCGGCAGCGCATCGAACACCGTGGCGCGTCCCGCCGGGTCGTCACGGCTGACGATTTCGCCCTCGGATTTATGATAGATGAGAATTCGCGTGCGCTTGTCCTCGAAGCGCAGGTAGATACGCCGGCCACTCACCTTCACCACGTCGCGCGGGCCGACCTTGCTGCCCAGCGTCGCGGTTTCGCCGTTGACCTGCACCCGGCCCTCGACGATCCACTGCTCCATTTCGCGCCGCGAGCCCAGGCCGGCCGCGGCAAGCGCCTTGTGCAAACGTTCCGCTGCGGCTTCAGGAGCCGTGGCCTGTTGCAGGCGGGCGGCCGCGCGTCCCTTGGGCGCACTCGGCGAACGCCGGATGGGAGAAGGTCGGGCCATGTCAGGCGGTCTCGATTGGAGTGGATGCGGTCTCGATCAGCGCACCGAACACGGGGGCGCTGGCCACTTCGACCACCGCAGCGAAGCGCTCCACAACGTCGTGCTCGCGCAGTTCGGGGATGAGCGCCGTCTCGCTCGGCACGACCAGGTTGCCCAATTCTTCCAGCGGCGGCAGCTCGGCAAGGCTGGTCATGCCCAGATCGGAAAGGAAATGGCTGGTGGTGCCGAACAGGGCCGGCCGGCCGGGCACGTCGCGGTGCCCCACCGCCTCGATCCAGCCACGTTCCTCCAGCGTCTTGATGATATTGGGGTTGACCGAGACGCCGCGGATGTCCTCGATGTCGCCGCGCGTCACCGGCTGGCGGTAAGCGATGATGGCGAGCGTCTCCAGCACCGCGCGCGAATAGCGCGGCGGCTTCTCGTCTTTCAGGCGCGACAACCACGGCTGCATCTCCGGGCGCGTCTGGAAGCGCCAGCCGTCCGCCACCTGCACCAGTTCCACCCCCCGGTCCCGCCAGGCGTCGCGCACGCCATCCAGCGCGATACGCAGCACGTCGCTGGCCGGCGCCGGCTCGAACATGCGCTTGAGGTCGGCCAGCGTCAGCGGCTCCACGGCCACCAGCAGTGCCGCCTCCAGCACCCGCTTCAGGTCCTCCGGGTTGTCATTCGGCTGAAGATTCATGGATTCTTACGTAAATGGGTGCGAACGGCTCGGCCTGGGAAACGTCGATCAGGGTTTCCTTGGTGAGTTCGAGCACGGCAAGAAATGTCACCACGAGTTCGTGCACGCTCGCCGATTCCGGGAACAGGGCCTTGAATTCCACGAATTCGCCAGGTGTCAGCCGCTTGAGAATACGCGTCATGACCTCGCGAATCGACAGGTCCTGGCGCGAGATGCGGTGATGCGTACGCGTTTTCGCGCGCGACAGGATCGCCAGCCACGCCGCCGCCAGCTCTTCCGGATGCAGGCTCGGCAGGCGTTTCGCCGCCGCCGGCAGCAACACGCTCACCGTCTGGAAATCGCGCCCCGCCTGCGGCAATTCGTCGAGCCGCCGCCCGGCGAGCTTCATCTGCTCGTATTCCAGCAGGCGCCGCACCAGTTCGGCGCGCGGGTCCTCGCCCTCGCTCGCCTCCTCCGCCTGCTCGCGACGCGGCAGCAGCATGCGCGACTTGATGTCGATCAGCATCGCCGCCATCAGCAGGTATTCCGCCGCCAGCTCCAGCCGCGTGGCACGCGCCACCTCCACATAGGCCATGTACTGCTTCGTCAGCGCCGCCATCGGAATATCGAGCACGTCGAGATTCTGCTTGCGGATGAGATAGAGCAGCAGGTCGAGCGGCCCCTCGAAGGCATCGAGGAACACTTCCAGTGCATCGGGCGGAATGTAGAGATCCTGCGGCAGTTCCGTGAGCGGCTCGCCGTGCACCTTGATGACGGGTACGGCAGGAGCCGCTTCCGGCGCGGGATCGAGGAGCGCGGCTTCGGTCATGGCGGCATTTTACCCGAGGGCGGGGCTGGCGGCCGTTTCCTGATGCGGCGGCGCCGAAAGTCGGACCGGGACGCCTGCCCATAGAGAAAGCGCATTCTTCAAGGCTTCAACCATCGGGCGAGGCGGGCCTTCCCTTCCGCGTGCGTCACCACCCTGCCCTCGACAACCGCCATTTCACCGCGCGCGATACCCTCCAGCACCGCCATGCGCTGCTGGAGCAGTCGACTCATCGTCTGGAATTTACGGGTCTCGAGGGCACCTGTTCGCACAGGGCAACACGATAAGCGTTCTTGCCGTGTCAGACAACGCAGACATGAACCAGGAACGGCTACGGTTTCGTGTACCGGTTCCGGTCGCCAGTTTCCCCGGAGCCCTTGCCGGATTCCGATCGCGCCGTCGCACACCCAATCGGCGACAGGGCACGTTTTCAACCCTCAGCCCACCGGCATCGCCGAGCGAAGCCCCAGATGCTCGACGAACGGATCGAAATCCCGGTCGCTGTACAGCAAGATCAATCCGCTCTCGATGCAGCGCGTTGCGATCAGGGTGTCGATGGTCTTGCGGACCGTTATGCCACGCGCCCGCAGCGTGCGGAAATTCCGGGCGGCCTGAATGGCGATGTCCTGCCCCACCATTTCCACGATCGTCACCGAACTCAGGAGTTTCTTCGCCTGGTTGAAATCGCGGTCGCTGACGAAGCCTTGCAGGATTTCCGCCAGCATCAGGTCACCCGTCGCGACGGGTTCAGTCCCCAGCAGGGCATCGAGTTTTTCCGCCTCAGGGGTGGCGGTGCCACGAAAATAGTCGATCCAGACGCTGGAATCGACCAGGGTCACCTGTCGGTCCTCAGCGCATCGAGATCGCCCTGCCAGTCGAGCTTGCCGCGAAAGCGCCGGATTTCTTCCTGCCGCCGTAGCCGGAGCAGGGTTCGCAGCCCGAGTTCCACCGCTTCCCGCTTGGTTTTCAGGCCGGTGGCTTCAAGCGTGTCCTGCATGAGCTTGTCATCGATGACGATGTTCGTGCGCATGATGTGCATCCTTTTTCATTTGTATACACATACTAGTCGCGGAATGCGGTGAGTGCAATCTCGCCCGACCACAAGGCGTCCCGCCAGGGATTTCAATAGCCTCAGGCCCCAGCGAACACCACCTCCGCCACATCCCGATAACGCTTCGCGAAATGCACCGTCAGTCCGGTGCGGATGTGGTCGGGCAGCTTGTCGAAGTCGCGTCGGTTGGCATCGGGCAGGATGAGTTCGTGCAGGCCGATGCGGCGGGCGGCGATGACTTTTTCGCGGATGCCGCCGACGGGCAGGACCTGGCCGGTGAGGGTGAGCTCACCGGTCATGGCCAGTGGTCGCGGCACTTTCCTGTTCTTCGCCAGGGACAGGAGCGCGGTGGCCATGGTGACGCCGGCGCTGGGGCCATCCTTGGGGGTGGCGCCTTCGGGCACGTGCAGGTGGACGAAGCTCTTGTCAAAGAAGGCTTCGTCGGCGCCGTAGGCCTTGAGGTGGGAGGCCACGTAGCTGTAGGCGATTTCGGCGGATTCCTTCATCACGTCGCCGAGCTTGCCGGTGAGCTTGAAACCACGGTTTAGGGTGTGGACGCGGGTGGCTTCGACCGGCAGCGTGGCGCCGCCCATCGCGGTCCACGCGAGGCCGGTGACGACGCCGACGCCGGTGATGGGTTTTTCCCGTGTGAATATGGGCTTGTCGAGGTAGGCCTCGATTTCCTTGGTGCCGATCCGGATCGGCGTGGCAGCGCCGCCGAGGATTTTTACTACCGCCTTTCTGGCCACACGGCCGAGCTGTTTTTCCAGGTTGCGCACGCCGGCTTCGCGGGCATAGCCTTCGATGACGTGGCGGATCGCGCCTTCGGTGATGGTGAGCTGGTTTTTCTTCAGACCAGATTTTTCCAGCACGCGCGGCCACAGGTGATGCTTGGCGATGGCGAGCTTTTCCTCGGTGATATAGCCGGACAGGCGGATGACTTCCATGCGGTCGAGCAGCGCCGACGGGATCGAGAAATCGTTGGCGGTGCAGATGAACAGCGCCTTGGATAGATCGAAACGCACGTCGAGGTAATGGTCGAGGAAGTCGGCGTTCTGCTCGGGATCGAGGACTTCCAGCAGCGCACTCGCCGGGTCGCCCTGGTAGCTGGCGCCGATCTTGTCGACCTCGTCGAGCATGATGACGGGGTTGGCGGAGCCGGCCTCCTTCAGCGCCTGCACGAACTTGCCCGGCATGGCGCCGATGTAGGTGCGGCGATGGCCCTTGATTTCCGCCTCGTCGCGCATGCCGCCAACCGAGAAGCGGAAGAATTTTCGTCCCAGGGCCTCGGCGACCGACTTGCCGATCGAGGTCTTGCCCACCCCGGGCGGTCCGATGAGCAGCAGGATCGAACCCGCCATCTCGCCCTTCATCGCGCCGACCGCGAGAAACTCGACGATGCGGTCTTTCACGTCCTCCAGACCGTCGTGGTCGCGGTCGAGAATGCGGCGCGCACGCTCGAGGTCGATCTTGTCCTGGGTGTGGATGCCCCACGGCAGCACGGTCAGCCAGTCAAGATAATTTCGGGTAACGGTATATTCCGGCGAACCGGTTTCCAGCAACGAAAGCTTGTGCATTTCCTCGTCGATGCGCTTGGCGGCCTGCTCGGGCAGCGTCAGTTTCGCGATGCGCTCGCGGAAGGTGTCGAGCTCGGCGGTCTTGTCGTCCTTGGCGATGCCCAGTTCCTTCTGGATCGCACGCAACTGCTGGCGCAGGAAGAACTCACGCTGCTGCTCGCTCATTTTTTCATCGACCCGCTCGCGGATCTGCGATTGCAGGCGTGCGACGTCGAGCTCCTTTTTCAGGAGCACCAGCACCTTTTCCATGCGTTTTTTCAGCCCCAGCGCTTCCAGCACCTCCTGCAGTTCCTGCTTCGATGCGGTGGTGAGGCTGGCGGCAAAATCGGTCAGCTGCGACGGTTCGTTGGGCCCGAAGCGGTTGAGGAAGAACTTCAGTTCTTCGGAATACAGCGGATTGAGCGGCAGCAGTTCCTTGATGGTGTTGATGATCGCGATGGAATAGGCGCGGATTTCCTCGGAATCCACCCTGCCCGGCTCGCTGGGGTATTCCACGCGCACGCGGTACGGCGGTGCGCCCGAAAGCCATTCGACGATGCGAAAGCGGCGCACGCCTTCGGCGATGAACTGCATCTTGCCGTCGGCGCGCACCGGATGGTGGATGCGCACGGCGGTACCGATGTTGCGAAAATCGCTGCGCTTGATGTCGTCGGTGCTGTCGGGTTTGACCACGACCAGACCGACCAGGTGATGCGGCGTTTCGCCGATGGCCTCGACGGTCGCGAGCCAGGGGGCCTCGTTCATCAGCAGCGGCAGCGTCTGCGCGGGGAAGAAGGGCTTTTCGGTCAGCGGCAGCAGATGCAGTTCGGTCGGCAAGGTCGGCGCGACCGGCAACTGGCGGTTTTCGGGCAGGATTTCGCCTTCGAGCGGGGTGTCATTCGGCATGGGACGGTCGGTTTTTGTGTGCGTACCGTCAGTATCGGGCCGATCCGGGGGTTTTCAAGGGGCGCGGCGGACCGGCAACTCCTCCAGCGTGTCCGGCAGGCCGGACAGGATCATGAGTTCGACGCGTCGGTTGCGCGCGCGTCCTTCGGGCGTGTTGTTTGGTGCCACCGGGCGGGTCGCCTCGCGGCCGATGGCCTGCATCCGTTCCGATGCGATGCCGTTGGCGGCCAGATGGCGCACCACGCTGGTGGCGCGCACGGCGGACAGTTCCCAGTTCGACGCGAAGCTCGAATTGCTGATCGGCAACAGATCGGTGTGGCCGGTGATTTCCAGGTTGAAGGGCTCATCACGCAGGCGCCCGGCAACGGCGCGCAGCACTTCGAGCGAGCCGGGTTCGAGTTCGGCCTTGCCGGGCTGGAACAGCACATTGGCATTGATCTCGATGCTGACGCCGCGACGGCCCTGGGTGATGCGCACCTTGCCTTCCTTCACCAGCGGCCCGAGGACGTCGAGCAGACCGCTCGCCACCTCGTTCATGTACGCGGCCTCTTCCTGCACCAGTGGGTTGCGTTCCGGTGGCGCCACGGCGTGAGTGGCGGGTCCGGCCGGCGGTGCGAGGGGGGCCTGACCACCGACCGTGACCTTGCCGAACGCGCCGCCGAGCGATTCGGCGACGACACGGTACTTCTGCTCGTTGACCGCCGACACGGCATACATCACCACGAAGAAGGCAAACAGCAGGGTGATGAAATCGGCGTAGGAGATCAGCCAGCGGTCGTGGTTTTCGTGATCGCTGCGGAGGCGACGGCGGCGGCGCATGGCGATTAAAGATACCCTTTGAGGCGCGTTTCGATGATGCGCGGGTTGTCGCCCTGGGCGATGCCGATGAGGCCGTCACAGATCATTTCGCGTTCGGCGACACGGCGCGCGATGGAGAACTTGATCTTGTTGGCGATGGGCAGCAGCACCAGGTTGGCGAGCCCGACGCCGTAGATGGTGGCGACAAAGGCCACGGCGATGCCGGTGCCGAGCTTGCCGGGGTCGGCAAGGTTTTCCATGACATGGATGAGACCGATGACCGCACCGAGGATGCCGAGCGTCGGGGCGTAGCCGCCCGCGACTTCCCACACGCGTGCGGCCTGGCGCTCGGCGGTTTCGAAACCGACGATCTGCACTTCCAGAATTTCGCGCAACCGGTTGGCGTCGGCGCCGTCGATGAGCAACTTCAGCCCGTCGCGCAGATAGGGATCGTGGGTGAGATTGACGTGCCGCTCCAGCGCCAGCATGCCTTCCTGGCGCGCGGTGTGCGCCCACTGGACGATGCGGCGGATCTGCGTCATGCCTTCCGGCTCGGGGGGGCGAAACGCCCATTTGCCCATGCGCACGCCCTGGACGAACACCGGCAACGGGTAATGCAGCAGCACTGCGGCCAGCGTGCCCAGCACCACGATGACGAAGGCGGTCGGTTGCAGAAAGAGACCGATTTCGCCGCCCTCGATCGCCTGGCCACCGAGGATTGCGACCCCAGCCAGACCAAGGCCGATCAGGCTTCCACGATCCATGCGTCTTCCTTGAGTCGGGCGCGCAAACGCGCGATCGCCTGGCCGTGAAGCTGGCAGATGCGCGATTCGCTGACACCGAACACTTCGCTGATTTCGCGCAGGTTGAGTTCCTGCTCGTAATAGAGTGACATCAGCAGCTGTTCGCGCTCCGGCAGGTTCTCGATACCGGCAATGATGCAGGCGCGCAGGTTGGCGTCGAGCAACTGCGGCAAGGGCATGCTGTCTTCGCCCGCGGCCTGCTTGTCGAGGAAGGATTCGTCCTCGTCGGTATCGCCGAAATCCTCGAAATACAGCAACTGGTGGCCACGCGCATCACCCAGCATGGCCTGATATTCCGCGAGTGGCAGCTTCATGTGCTCGGCGATTTCGGTTTCGCTGGGCTGCCGGCCAAGGCGGTGCTGCAGGGCGTTGATCGCCTGTTCGATTTTGCGCATCGACTGGCGCGTGCTGCGCGGCATCCAGTCGAGCTGACGCAACTCGTCGATCATCGAGCCGCGGATGCGCTGGATGGCGTAGGCCTCGAACTGCGCGCTCTGCGCTTCGTCGTAGCGGCTGACGGCATCGAGCAGGCCGATCATGCCCGCCTGCACGAGGTCGTCCTCCTCCACGCTGGGCGGCAGGCGGCCCATCATGTGGTGAGCCAGCCGCTTCACCATGGGCATGTACTGCTCCAGGAGTTCGTTCTTCTCGCTTTTCGCGCTCTTTCCGGTTGCGGTATACATGGCTAGCCCCGTTTATAGGCGTCCATCATTCGCGCACCTTCCACCAGGCGCTGCATGAATCCCCCTACCCCGCCCAGGCCGGTTGCGCTCGGCCAGCGCAGCAGGCCGTCGGCCAGCTTGCGGAATTGCGAGGTCGACGGCGCCGCCGCGAGCGCTTCGAGCGACGGCGCGCGCGGCCGTCCGCCCAGGGCGATACGCTCGTCGACGGGAATATAGCCCAGATAATCGACCGCCACCCCCAGATAGCGCTCGGCGGTGTCGGCGAAATTGTGCGCCACGGCCTGCGCCTGCTGCGGCGAATTCATGCGATTGAGCAGCAGGCGGAACTGGCGCTTGCCGAAATTCTGCGCCAGGCGCTTCACCAGTCCGTAATTCTGCGTGATCGCCGTGTTGCCGGGCGGCAGCACCACCATGATCTCGGAGGCGGCAAGCCCGAGTGGCAGGGCATCCGGATCGGTGGCTTCCTCCATGTCGACCAGCACCACGTCGACGCCGCACTGCAGGCGCTCGAAGGCCTGCGCGAGGCGCGCCTGATCGCGTGCGGAAAGTTGTCCGATGCCGCACAGGCCGCCACCGAGCGGCAGCACCTGGATGTTGTCGGGCCCGCTCAGCAAGGTCGATTCGAGCGCGCAGCGTCCGGCCAGCACGTCGGCCACGCCGCCTCGCGGTTTCAAGCCAAGCGCCGCGGCGGCGCCGCGCCCATGGCGGTCCTGGTCGACGATCAGCACATCGCGCCCGGAACGCGCGAGCGCGGCGGCAAGATTGACGGTGGCGGTCGTCTTGCCTGCGCCCTGCTGGCCCGACATCACGGTGATGACCTGGAAACCACCCTGCCCCAGCAGGCGGCGCAGGCCCGCGGCCTGGTCGGTGACGAACTTATCCAAGCGACACCGCGCTTTCTGCGGCGATACCCTGCGCACCGCTCAGCACGAACGGCAGCTCGCTGTCGTCGAGTTGCCAGGGTGACGCCAGGGTGCGCGTCTTGAAGGCGCGATGAATCAGGTACTGGCGGTTGGCCAGGTGCAGATCCTCCGGAACGCGCTGGCCGGTCGCAAGATAATGCACCCGCAGTTGATGACGGATCGCGCAGTCGAGTGCGGGGCCGAGACTGGCCGCCTCGTCGACCTTGGTCAGGATGCAGCCGTCGAGACCGCGGGTCTGATAGGCCTGCACCACTTCGTTCAGTGTTTCACCGTGACTGGTGGCGTTCAGCAGCAGCAGGCGCTTGATCGGCTTGCCCGCCTGGTAGAGCATTTCGACCTGCTCGGCGACCGCACGGTCGCGCTGGCTCATGCCCACGGTGTCGATCAGCACGGTGTGCTTGTTGCGCAGTTCCGACAGGGCGAGGCGCAGGTCTGCGGCGTCGCGTACCGCGTGCACGGAGACACCCAGAATCTTGCCGTAGATGCGCAGTTGTTCGTGGCCGCCGATGCGATAGCTGTCGGTGGTAAGCAGCGCGAGCTTGTCGGCACCGTGGCGCACCACGAAACGCGCGGCAAGCTTCGCCGTGGTGGTGGTCTTGCCGGCACCGGTCGGGCCCATCAATGCGAACACGCCGCCCCCGTCGAGGAGGTCGGCTTCGCTTTGCATGATGTCCAGACGTTTCATCAGCGTGGTACGCATCCATGCCTGCGCCTGGTCGACGTCGCTTTTCGGCAGGCTTTCCATGAGTTCGCGCGCCAGCGTGGCGCTGAAACCTGCCCCCAGCATGTCGCGCATCACCGCGGCGGCGCTCGGGTCGCGTCCCGGCAGGTCGCGCCAGACGATGTCGGCAAGCTGGCTCTCCAGCTTCGCCTGCATGGCCTTGATTTCACCGATGACGCTCTGCGCCAGTTGCGCCGTGTCGGCGCTCGGCACCGCGACCCGCTCGACCAGGCGGCGCTTGAAGGCGACGGCGGGCGCCGTGTCCATTTCGGAGCGGGGCGCGGCAGTCGGTGCCGGTGGCGGCGGCAGGTCCGCGGCAGGCGGCGCCATCGAAGCGATGTCCTCGGCCGGCATGGCGAGGACCTCAACGCCCTCCTCGACCTGCCGGTTGGACAGGATCACGGCGTCCGGGCCGAGCGTATCGCGCAACTGGCGCATGGCCTCACGGGACGTCTTGGCGACGATGCGTTTCACGTTCATGCTGTTCCTCCTACCAGGGAAGTCACTCTGATCTGTTTGCCTTCGGGCACTTCAGCGTGCGAAAGCACCTTGAGTTGCGGCACGGCGCGCCGCAGGAAACGGGCGAGCAGCGGGCGCAGCACCGCCGGCGTCAGCAGCACCGGCGGATGACCGAGCGCCTCCTGACGCTGGGCCGAGGACTGCGCGCGCTCCAGCAGCGTGTCGGCGAGACCGGGTTCGAGCGCCGCGTCCTGGCCGCCCTGCAGGGTCTGCATCAGCACGCGTTCGAGGTTCTGTTCGAGCGCGATCACCGGCAGTTCGTTGGCGGGACCGTAGATCTGCTGCACGATGGAGCGGCCCAGCCCGACGCGCACCAGCGCGGTGAGCTCGTTCGGATCCTGCACGCGGCCGGCATGTTCGAGCAGGATGTCGAGGATGGTGCGCATGTCGCGAATCGCCACGCCTTCGGCGAGCAGCGTCTGCAACACCTTCTGCACCGTCGACACCGGCAGCATCTTCGGCACCAGATCCTCCACCAGCTTGGGTGCGCTCTTGCCCAGATGGTCGAGCAGCGCCTGGGTTTCCTGGCGGCCGAGCAGCTCGGCGGCATGCAGGGTCACCAGGTGGTTGAGGTGGGTGGCGATCACCGTGCCCGGATCGACCACCGTGTAGCCCATGGCCGTCGCCTGCTCGCGCATCGCGGCATCGACCCACACCGCCGGCAGCCCGAACGCGGGATCGCGCGTGGCCACGCCGGGCAGGGCTGCGGTGACGTTGCCCGGATCGATGGCAAGGAACATGCCGGTGCGCACGTCGCCGCTGCCGATTTCCACGCCCTTGAGCGTAATGCGGTAGCCGTTCGGGTTGATGTCCAGGTTGTCGCGGATGTGCACGGCGGGCGGCAGGAAGCCGATCTCGCGTGCGAACTTTTTGCGGATGCCCTTGATGCGGCGCACCAGCTCGGCGTCCGTGTTGCTGTCGACCAGCGGAATGAGCCGATAGCCGACTTCCAGCCCGAGCGTATCGATGGGCGCGACGTCTTCCCAGGTCGCCTCCTGCGCCTCGACTGCCGCCGCGGGCGCTTCCTGAATCGCAGGCTCGGCCGGTTGCTGCTGTTTGCGGACGAGCGTGGTGGCGAGCCACACCAGTGCCCCCGCCAGGGCGAGGAATGCGAAGTTCGGCATGCCCGGAATCATGCCCATCAGACCAAGAATGGCGGCGGTGATGTAGAGCGCGTGCACCTTGCTGAACACGTTGGACATCACCTGGCCGGCGATGTCCTCCTCGGTGCTGACGCGGCTGACGATGATGCCGGCGGCGATGGAAATGACCAGCGCAGGAATCTGCGCGACCAGGCCGTCGCCGATCGCCAGCAGCGTATAGTTGTGCGCGGCCTCATCCAGGGAGAGATTGTGCTGCAGCAGGCCGACCAGCAGGCCGCCGACGATGTTGATGACGAGAATGAGGATGCCGGCGATGGCGTCGCCGCGCACGAACTTCGAGGCACCGTCCATCGACCCGTAGAAATCCGATTCCTGCCCGATCTCCGCACGACGGCGGCGTGCCTCGGTCTCGTCGATGAGGCCGGCATTGAGGTCGGCGTCGATGGCCATCTGCTTGCCGGGCATGGCGTCCAGGGTGAAACGTGCGCTGACTTCGGCGATGCGGCCGGCACCCTTGGTGATCACGATGAAGTTGATCACCACCAGGATGAGGAAGACGATGATGCCGACCGTGTAATTGCCGCCGACGAGAAAGTGCCCGAAGGCCTCGATCACCTTGCCCGCCGCGTCCGGTCCGGTATGGCCTTCCATCAGCACGACACGGGTCGACGCGACGTTGAGCGACAGGCGCAGCAGCGTGGCGAGCAGGAGGACCGTCGGAAAAGCCGCGAAGTCGAGCGCCTTGCGCGTCGACAGGCTCACCAGCAGCACCATGATCGACAGCGCGATGTTGAAGGTGAACAGCATGTCGAGGGCGATGGGCGGCAGCGGCAGCACCAGCATCGCCAGCACCAGCAGGATGAACACGGGTGCGGCCAGCGCGCGCGCATTGGCACGGGTGAAGAGGCTGGAGAAGGTCAGGTTGCCGTTCATGTGCTGGCCGGATCAAGTTCGCGTGGAACGGGCAGCGCCGTCGGCGCCGCGGGATACGCTCCGCCGGTCGTCCGGTAGCGGCGGAGCTGGAACACATAGGCGAGCACTTCCGCCACCGCGGCGTACAGGGTGGCCGGAATCTCGTCGCCGATCTCGGTGTGACGGAACAGCGCACGCGCCAGCGGCGGCGCCTCCAGCAGCGGCACGTGATGCTCGGCGGCAAGCTCGCGGATGCGCTGCGCGACGGCGTCGGCGCCCTTGGCGACCACGCGCGGAGCACCCGCCTTGCCTTCCTCGTATCGGAGCGCCACGGCGTAGTGCGTCGGGTTGGTCACCACCACGTCCGCCGTCGGGATTTCGGCCATCATGCGGCGGCGCGCCATCTCGCGCTGCTGCGCACGGATGCGCGCCTTGATGTACGGATCGCCCTCGCTTTCCTTGGCTTCCTTGCGCAGCTCTTCCTTGCTCATCTTCAGCTTGTTGTAGTGGCTCCACAGCTGATAGGGCACATCGAGCAGCACGATGAATATCATCGCCCCGGAGATCAGCAGGAACACCTTGCCGATCAGGTCGCCCATGTGGCGGATGGCGCTGGCAGGCGCCTCGCTTCCAAGGCCGAGGATGGCGTCGAAGTTGGAGCGGATGATCCACACCGCCACGGCGCCCAGCAAACCTGCCTTGGCAATCGCCTTGAGCAGCTCCACGAGGCCCTGGTGGGACAGAATGCGCTTCATCCCGGCGAGCGGATCGAGCCGGCTGAATTTTGGCGCCAGTGCCTTCGGACTGAACAGCCAGCCGCGCAGCAGCAGCGGCGCGGCAAAAATCGCGATCAGCAGCAGCAGGAAGAAGGGAGACAGCGCGAGGGCCGCCTCGAAGAACTGGCGCGACAGTTGCGCCATGACGTGAGCCGGGTCGCGCGCGATCGCCGGCTCGAATTGCAGGCCCCCGCGCATGATGCCCGACATGGTCTGGCCAAGATGGCCGGCCATCACCCACAGGGCCGCGCCCCCTGCCATGAGGAGGACGAAGGTCGACAGTTCGCGCGATTGCGGCACCTGACCGTCTTCGCGCGCCTTCTCCAATCGCTGTGGCGATGGCGATTCTGTCTTTTCCTGATCGCTTTCCTCGGCCATTCCGGGGCTCCATCCGTTGAATCGGCCCGCCGCGTGCTCGCAACGAACCTTCTCTCAGGCTGGATTATTGGCCAGACGATTGGCCAGCGATCAGGGGAATAAAGGTGGATTTGGCCTGCTATTTTGCGCCAGCCGGCGCATGATTCACTAAGGGGCAGCGACCTTTTCGATCTCGCTGCGCGCTTCGGTCTCATCCGTGACGTTCACGCCGGACGCCTGTCGGGTGATCGCGTCTTCGGTCTGCTTGTTCATCACGATGATGCTGATGCGTCGGTTGACGGGGTCCGTCGGCGCCGCATTCTGGAACGGTACCGACGACGCCAGCCCTACCACACGCAGCATCTTGCCCTCGTCCATGCCGCCGGCGATGAGCTCGCGGCGCGAGGCATTCGCCCGATCCGCCGACAGTTCCCAGTTGCTGTAGCCGCGCCCGGCATTGGCGTACTGGATGGAATCGGTGTGTCCGGACAGGCTGACGCGGTTCTGTACGTCGTTCAGCACGGCACCGATCTCGCGCAGGATCACCTTCGTGTAGGGTTGCAGCTCGGCGCTCGCCAGGTTGAACATGGGCCGGTTCTGCTCGTCGACGATCTGGATGCGCAGGCCTTCGCTGGTGATGTCGACGAGAAGCTGGCGCTTGAACTGCCGCAGCGTCGCATTGCTCTCGATGGCCAGCTCCAGGCGCTTCTTCAGCGTCTTCAGCTTCTCCACTTCGAGACGTTCGATTTCGGCTTGCGCCGCCTTGAGGTTGTAGGTCTTCTTGGGCGCCTCGGTCTGGCCACGCTGGATCTGTCCGGTCTTGCGGGTCAGATCGGCGCCGCCCCCCTTGATCACACTGGAACTGTCGCCGCTGCCGGACCCACCCTGCATCGCCACCTTCAGGGGTGTCTTGAAGTACTCGGCGATGCCCTCGAGATCGCCCTTGGTCGTCGAGCCCAGCAGCCACATCAACAGGAAGAAGGCCATCATCGCGGTGACAAAATCCGCGTACGCGATCTTCCAGGCGCCGCCGTGATGGCCGCCGGTGATTTTCCTGACGCGCTTGACGATGATCGGCGGCTTCTTGTCGCTCATGCCGGCACAGCCTCCGGGTCAGCGCGACTTCGCGCCCTTGACGTGGTCTTCCAGCTCGATGAACGACGGCCGTTCGGTCGAGTACAGCACCTTGCGGCCGAATTCCACGGCGATCGCCGGTGCATAACCGTTCAGGCTGGCGAGCAGCGTCACCTTGATGCATTGCAGCATCTTGGTCGCTTCGTTGGCCTTCTGTTCGAGCAGGCTGCCCAAGGGGCCGACGAAGCCGTAGGCGAGCAGAATGCCGAGGAAGGTGCCGACCAGCGCGTGGGCAATGAGAATGCCGAGTTCGGCCGGCGGCAGGCCGACCGACTCCATGGTATGCACCACCCCCATCACCGCGGCGACGATGCCGAATGCCGGCATCGCGTCCCCCAGCTTGGAGATGACGTGCGCGGGCACCTCGGCCTCGTGATGATGCGTTTCGATTTCATTGTCCATCAGGTTCTCGATCTCGAAGGCGTTCATGCTGCCGCTTACCATCAGGCGCAGGTAATCGGTGAGGAATTCGATGAGATGATGGTCGGCCACGATCGTCGGATACTTGGTGAACAGCGGGCTCTCGTGCGGGTTCTCGACGTCGGCCTCGATCGACATCAGGCCTTCCTTGCGGATTTTGCCGAGCACTTCATACAGCAGCGCGAGAACGTCCATATACAGCGCACGCGTGTACTTCGAACCCTTGAAGACCGTCGGCAAGGCCTTGAGCGTGGCCTTGATCGCCTTGTTGCTGTTGCCGACGAAGAACGCCCCCAACGCCGCCCCACCGATCATCAGCAGTTCCACGGGCTGGAAGAGCGCCGCCAGATGGCCGCCTGCCAGCGCAAACCCTCCGAACACACTCAGCGCAACGATGATGTATCCGACAATGACCAGCACGAGCGTTCATTCCTTCCCTAGTAGCGCGATCGGACACCGGTGGAGACCGATCCCATGCATGGGAATTCGACCAAAACGCGGGAAACTTGATGGCCGGGCAGATGAAAAGACCACGACAGCCCTTACATCCGCCACGCGTACAAGGTGTGTCGTGCGCCATCCGCCAGGGGCACGACGTCATGCGGGTGCTGCCCCGGCACGGCGAACGACAGGCTGACGAGCAGGCTGCCGGGGCGCATCTGCGCTCGCGCCTGCTGCCATAGCCGGGGCATCGCCGCAGGCGAGAGAAACGCGAACACCACGTCGAAGCAGCCCAGGTCGACCGCTTCATAATCGCGGCGCAGGAACGACACGCGACCGCCCCTCAGCCATGCGCGCATGCGGCTGATCAGCCAGGGCCCCGGCGCGACCTCGACGCCAGCAAACTCGCCGTTCGGGCGCCGCGCAGCCAGATACAGCGGCACCCCGCCAAGACCGCTGCCCAGATCGATGAAACGGAACGGCCGCTCCGTGGGCAGCAGCGCATCGAGCGCCTGCCACGCCTTGCGGTCGGACAGATACAGGGGTACCCGCGTGCGGAAAGTCGTCCAGTACACCAGCAGCAGCGTGACGAACGCCGCCAGATACACCCAGGATGGGGCCCCCGCACCCTGCGCCAGCCACACCAGCGGCATGAATCCGAAGTGCAGCGGCTGCCACCATGGCGGTTGCCGCCATGCACGGCTCAACAGCGCGGCAACACTGCCCTGCGCGAGCGCGAGCAGCCACAGGGGAGGAGTGGTTTCAAGCGGATGAAGTGCCGCGAACAGCGCAACCGGCAGCGCAGCGGCGATCTGGATCAGCAGGGACTGGAGGGCGACCGGAACCTGCATCGTCACCCTTCCGTGCGGGGAGGACTCAGGCGGCAGCGGCCAGCCCGGCTTCGGCGTTCTGTGCGGCCTTGGCCTTGCGCGTCTTGCCCGCGCGTGCCGGCATGTGGCACAGGCCGCACACGTATTTGTCATGAAGATCGTCGGGGTGCACCACGAAGTGCCCGCCGCATTCCTTGCACACCGCGGTTTCCAGCATGCGGGTGTCGAAGAAGCGGATCAGCGTCCAGGCGCGGGTGAAACTCAGCACGGCATCGATCTGGTTGGTGCGGACGTATTCCTGATACAGGCGAAAGCTCTTGAGCACGGCCTCGATACCGCTGCAATCGCTGTTTCGGGTCAGGTAGCGATGGATATTGATGAACAGCGAGGAATGCACGTTCGGCAGCCAGGTGAGGAACCAGTCGGTGGAGAACGGCAGCATGCCCTTGGGCGGCGAAACGCCCTTCACTTCCTTGTAGAGCTTCAGCAGACGCTCGCGCGACAGCGAGGTTTCGCATTCCAGCACTTGCGGACGGGCGCCGAGTTCGATCAGTTCGATCGCCAGCTGGGTGTCGCGCATCTCGTTCAACAGGCTCTTCTTGGTCATCACTCGCTCCCCCGCGTGAATATCGTAGCCGTCAGGCAAAGGCTTCCATCGGCTGACCGGCCATCAGGATGGCGGCATGCGATTGCGCCAGGGCACGGTCCTTGGTGTAGCTGGTCAGAAGATTGAGGACCATGCCGTCGTCGAAGCGGAAACGCGACACCAGCATGCCGGAGCCTGCCAGCTTGAGGATCTGGGCCGGAGTCAGGTTCTCGATGATGTCGGCGACGTCCTGGCTGATGCCGAGGCGGAACACCGCGGTCGCCTTGTCCTGCTTGATCATCTGCTGCGCCAGCATCATGTAGCTGAGATTGATGTCGCGCATTTCGTCCAGCATTTCTTCGAGTTTCATTTGGCCCATCCTTCCGCGAAGATTTTTTTCGAACCGGCGTTAAACTCGCCGTGGTGAAATCGTTTTCGGACGGACCGCGGGAAAGTTAATGCGGGCGATGGCTGGATTGCGGGTCGGAAGTCTGCTGGTTCATTTGTCGGTGTTTGTCCTACACGGCGCTCAATCGCGCCGGTAGACGTCCTCGAAGCGGACGATGTCGTCCTCGCCGAGATAGGTGCCCGACTGCACCTCGATCATGTGCAGATCGATCTTGCCAGGGTTTTCCAGACGGTGCGAAGTGCCCAGTGGGATATACGTCGACTGGTTTTCGCTGAGAAGTTCCACTGCCTCGCCGCGGGTGACGCGTGCCGTGCCTGACACCACGATCCAGTGCTCGGCGCGGTGGTGGTGCATCTGCAGGCTGAGTTTTTCGCCCGGCTTGACCATGATGCGTTTGACCTGGAAGCGCTCGCCCTCGTCGATACCCTCGTACCAGCCCCACGGCCGGAACACCTGCTTGTGCACCAGATGTTCGCAGCGCTTCTCCGCCTTCATGCGGTCGACCAGCCGCTTCACATCCTGCACCTGGTCGCGCGCAGCCACCAGCACCACGTCGGCGGTTTCCACCACCACCAGGTCCGATACGCCGAGCAGCGCGACCATGCGCGATTCAGCGCGCACCAGGCTGCCACGGGCGTTTTCCAGCATCACGTCGCCGCGCACCGCGTTGCCCTGCTCGTCCTTCTCCGCCACCGCCCACAGCGCCGACCACGCGCCGATGTCGTTCCACGCCATGTCGGCCGGCACCACGGCGGCGCGACGGGTGTGCTCCATCACCGCATAGTCAACCGACTCGGCCGGACACGCGGCAAACGCCGTCGGGTCGAGGCGTACGAAATCGAGATCCGGCCGCGCCGCATCGAGCGCGGCACGGCTGGCCTCCAGAATGTCCGGGCGCAGCGCCTTCAGTTCGTCGAGGAAATCCTGCGCGCGGAACAGGAACATGCCGCTGTTCCAGTAATAGTCACCCGAGGCAACGTATTGCCCGGCGGTGGCAACATCGGGTTTTTCGACGAACGCCGCCACCCGGTGGGCGCCCGCCGCGTCCGCCAGCGCCTCTCCGCGGCGAATGTAGCCATAGCCGGTCTCGGGCGCATCGGCAATGATGCCGAACGTCGTCAGATAGCCTTGCCGGGCCGCCTCCGCAGCCGTGCGGATCGCCCTGTGGAATGCCGCGACATCGCCGATCAGATGATCGGCCGGCAAGACCAGCATCAGCGCTGCGGGATCGTCGCGCACCAGCATCAACGCCGCCACCGCGATCGCCGGCGCCGTATTGCGTCCTTCCGGCTCCAGCACGATCGCACGCGGGCGCACATCGACCTGGCGCATCTGCTCGGCGATCATGAAACGGTGCTCGACGTTGCACACCATCAGCGGCGGCGTGATCTCCGGCATCTCCTGCAGGCGCGCGACGGTCTCCTGCAGCATGCTGTGCTCACCCGCCAGCGGCAACAGCTGCTTGGGCAACGCCGCACGGGAAAGCGGCCACAGGCGGGTGCCGGAGCCCCCGGAAAGGATGACGGGATGAATGCTGGTCATGTGTCGGAACCTGGAAAAATCGTCGCCTCGAAGCTTGTGCTTATCGTTCCCGGGCACGCGCGCCGGCGTGAATGGGCGCCCGGTCGGTAGGTATGGTGAAGCATCCCGCCCGGTCCGGCAAGCGTCGTGCCGGAAAACCAATTTTGCCTCCAGCAGAACATTCGTACCAGATATCTAAAGATCGCGCAGTCTGCGTCGTAATACGAAATCACTAGCTGAAGATATGTTTGTGCCACTGTCATTTCGGTTGCAATTGGCTATATTCGGCTTGTGGATTTCCCTTGTAGATATCCCGGTAGGGGTCACGACCCCAGGCGCTCCTCCTCCTGCCACACCGGGTTTTTTCGCGGCGCCTCCCCGGCGCCGCTTTTGTTTTCCGCACGCACAAACGAAGCCGGACAGGCACGCACACGTCCCGGCAAGACGGCTTGCGACGCGAAATGGAGGATGGAACCGTCAGGCGGCCCCCCACACAACACCACGCCCCCCTGATAGGAGCGGCGCCCTCGCCGCGATTTTCGGGCGGCGGGAACATCACGGCATCGGGCCGGGGGCGGCCCTCCTACAATACCGCGCTTCATGTAGGCGCGGCGCCCTTGCCGCGATGCGGGCCGTGGAACCTTCATGGCATCGGGCCGCGGGCTGCACCGCCACGGCGGATGGTCAAGCCGGGTTCATTCCTCGAAGGCCTTCGGCCCTGCCGAGGCGCGTGCCGCCTTGAGGGCTTCGGCGGCGCGCCGCTTCGCGTCCAGTTGCCGCTCCCGCTCCTGTTCGGCCTTTTCCGCCTGGAGCTTCGCCTCGCGCGCTTCGCGCTCGGCCTGCAGGCGCTCTTTCTCGGTCTTTTCCGCCCTGGCGGCGGCCTCCTGGCGCGCGCGTGCTTCGACGGCCGCCTGGCGGGACTTTTCCTCCTCCGCCTTCTGTCGCGCGAGATCGGCGGCGCGTTTCTGCGCCTCCTCGTCCCGCGCTTTTCTCGCCTCGAGGCGCGCACGCGCCGCCTGGACTTCGGCGCGAATCTGCTCGCCGGTTTGCCGGATGCGCTCGCCGGCGGCCGCAAGGTCGTCGGCGGATGCGCCGGTCGCGTCGGCAGCCAGGCCCTGGAGGGGCATGAAAACGATCAACGCAGCGGCGAGCTGCCTGACGGGGTGCTTCTTCATGGAAAATCCTTGCGTCGGGAACCGTTCCGGCCCCACCCCGCGCGCCTCTGGCAGGCGCAGGGAAGCGGCCATCCTGTCGTCGTATAACGGACAGGACAGACGAATTCTTGACAGGATTTTCAGGCCGGCACGGCTTCCTCGAACTCGAGCTGCGTCGCGCCCGCGGCGTCGACATCGATGGTCACACGCCCGCCGTTGGCCAGTCGGCCGAACAGCAGTTCGTCGGCCAGCGCCTTGCGGATCGTGTCCTGGATGAGGCGCGCCATCGGCCGCGCACCCATCGACGGATCGAAGCCATGCCTGGCCAGATGCGCCTTCAGTGCGTCGGTGAACACCGCCTCGACTTTCTTCTCGTGCAACTGCTCTTCCAGTTGCATGAGGAACTTGTCGACCACCTGCAGGATGACCGGCTCGGACAGCGGCGCGAACGGAATGATCGCATCGAGCCGGTTGCGGAACTCGGGGGTGAACATGCGCTTGATCTCGCTCATCTCATCGCCGCTCTCGCGTTTGGCAGAGAAGCCGATGGTTGCCTTGTTGAGCATCTCGGCGCCGGCGTTGGTCGTCATGATCAACACGACATTGCGGAAATCCGCCTTGCGACCGTTGGTGTCGGTCAGGGTGCCGTGGTCCATCACCTGCAACAGCACATTGAAGATATCAGGGTGCGCCTTCTCGATCTCATCAAGCAATACAACAGCATAGGGATGCTTGTTGATGGCTTCGGTGAGCAGGCCGCCCTGGTCGAAACCGACGTAGCCGGGCGGCGCGCCGATGAGGCGCGACACGGCATGGCGTTCCATGTATTCGGACATGTCGAAACGGAGCAGTTCGACGCCCATGACATAGGCGAGCTGGCGCGCGACCTCGGTCTTGCCGACCCCGGTGGGACCGGAAAACAGGAAATTGCCGATCGGCTTCTGCGGATTGCCCAGACCGCTGCGCGACAGCTTGATCGCCGCTGCCAGGGCGTCGATGGCCGCATCCTGGCCGAACACCACCGCCTTGAGGTCGCGGTCCAGTGTCTTCAGCGAGTTGCGATCGTCGGACGACACGGTCTTCGCCGGAATCCGCGCGATCTTGGCGATGATGTCCTCGATCTCCCTGGGCGTAATGACGCGTTTCTGTTTCGATTTCGGCAGGATGCGCTGTGCCGCGCCCGCCTCGTCGATGACGTCGATCGCCTTGTCCGGCAGGTGGCGGTCGTTGATGTAGCGCGCCGACAACTGTGCCGCGGTGGAAAGCGCCGCCGCGGTGTATTTCACACCGTGGTGGTCCTCGAAACGCGATTTCAGGCCACGCAGGATCGCCACGGTCTCGGTGACCGAGGGTTCGGCCACGTCGATTTTCTGGAAGCGACGGGAGAGCGCATGGTCCTTCTCGAAGATGCCGCGGTATTCCGTATAGGTGGTGGCCCCGATGCAGCGCAGGTTGCCCGAGGACAGCGCCGGCTTCAAAAGGTTGGAGGCGTCGAGCGTGCCGCCGGACGCCGCGCCGGCGCCAATCAGGGTGTGGATTTCGTCGATGAAGAGGATCGCCTTGGGGTTGTCCGACAACTGCTTCAACACCCCCTTCAGGCGCTGCTCGAAGTCGCCGCGATACTTGGTCCCGGCGAGCAGCGCGCCCATATCGAGTGCGTACACCGTGCTCTGCGCGAGGATATCCGGTACCTCGGCCTCGACGATACGGCGCGCCAGTCCTTCGGCGATCGCCGTCTTGCCCACGCCGGCCTCGCCCACCAGCAAGGGATTGTTCTTGCGCCGGCGGCACAGGGTCTGGATCACCCGTTCGAGTTCCCGGTCGCGTCCGATCAGCGGATCGATCTTGCCCGCCAGCGCCTGCGCGTTGAGATTCTGCGCAAAGCTGTCGAGCGGCGACGTGGCCGGCGTCTCGGCCGGTGCCTCGGGGGCCTCTTCGGAGCGCGCCGGCTCGCTCTGCGGCGCCTTGGTGATGCCGTGGGAAATGAAATTGACGATATCCAGACGGGTCACGCCCTGCTGGGTGAGGAAATACACCGCGTGCGAATCCTTCTCGCCGAACACCGCCACCAGCACGTTGGCGCCAGTCACTTCCTTCTTGCCGGACGATTGCACATGCAGGATCGCGCGCTGGATTACACGCTGGAACCCGAGCGTGGGCTGGGTGTCCACTTCTGCGTCGCCGGCGACCCTGGGCGTATGCTCGTCGACGAAGCGCCCCACCTGCTCGCGCAGGCTGTCAATGTTGGCGCCGCAGGCGCGCAGCACCTCGGATGCGGAGGGATTGTCCAGCATCGCCAGCAACAGATGCTCGACCGAGATGAACTCGTGGCGCTTCTGCCGCGCATCCATGAACGCCATGTGCAGCGTGACTTCGAGTTCCTGGGCAATCATCTCAAGTTTCCTCCATCGTACATTGCAGCGGGTGCTGGTGCCGGCGAGCGAAATCCACCACCTGCTCGACCTTGGTGTGGGCGATGTCCCGCGTGAACACCCCGCACACCCCCACGCCCTCAGTATGCACTTTGAGCATGATTTGTGTAGCGCGTTCGTGGTCGATGCCAAAAAACTTCTGCAGCACGTGCACCACGAACTCCATCGGCGTGTAGTCGTCGTTGAGCAGCAACACCTTGTACAGGGGCGGCGGCTTCGTCCTTACCGCGGATGGTTCAAGTAGGGTAGCCCCTTCTCGCTTGCTTGCCATAGCCTGAAAAACACTGGATTTACAGCCTTATTTTGAGGGGACGCACGGATTTTTCAAGCCTGCCCCGCGTAGGGACAAGCCGACGGCCCATTGTGCCACGGCACCCATGCGGATTCGGTGCACCGCGGCAGGAGACCCGTCCGCGACGACGGCACGGCCCGAGCTCCCGACATCGACGCGGGCCCGCCGAGAGACTTTCCTTTGTTTTCTGCAGCCTGTGCAGTCCCGCGGCGCTCCCCCTTTCTTGAGGCTACATCAGGCGTTCTTCGTGCTGGAGCGTCCTACAAGTGCCATGCCCGCCACCAGCATGAGAATCGCGCCGAGGAAGACCAGGCTGGTGATTGTCGTGCCCCACCCCAGGCCGCCATTGGCCGCCGATTGCGACAGCCAGTCGCCGAAGGAGGCGCCGAGCGGACGCGTGAGCACGTAGGCGATCCAGAACGCGGCGACTGCGCCGAGCCTGAACCTGTAATGCGCGACGGCAACCAGCACGATCGCGGCCGCGAATGTCAGCGCGGACGCCAGATATCCGAGCTTGAGCGTTTCCGCCGCGAGATCACCCGCGGCGGTACCGAGCGCGAAGGTGAGCAGAATCGCGAGCCAATACCATAACGAATGCGTACGAAACCGATTTCACGGCGGTGGATGACGAAAAGTTCTCCCGCTATGGCTTTCTGTTCGGCTCCCGTCTCGTCGAAGAGTTGCCGCACACGACCTACCACAATGCGATGATCCAGGATAATGCGCGGCGGTTCATGCTCAACTGCGTCAATCCGGAGTTGGACGAAAATCCCCAAAAATTGGCAGCGATGCTGAAGACCAACGATACGTGGAAGTTCATCTCGGGGCATCGTTCAAGGATTGGGCGTCGGAGGCCACACACTACCCCAACGAGATGTCTGAAATGGCACTCTCTCACACTGTCGGCAACAAGGTGGAAGCGGCTTACCGGCGCGGCGATCTGTTCGAGAAGCGGCGTCAGATGATGGCTGACTGGGCCTCCTGGTGCGAGAAGAAGGCCGACAACGTGCGGCCAATTCGGAGCAAGAAAGCCGCTTGACATGGTTCCATTCTTTGATACCCTCCTCCCATGAATGCCAGCCACCACAAGACACTGGTCGCCGTCTTTACCGACCCGGTTTCCAAGTCACTTGAGTGGCGTCGCATCGAGGCATTGCTGGTGGCTGTCGGCTGCCAGGTGATCGAGGTCAACGGATCCCGCGTTCGCTTTGAGAAGGCGGGCCATATCGCCACCTTTCACCGGCCGCACCCCGCCAAGGAGGCGAAGCCCTACCAGGTGCGCGATGCAAGGCAGTTCCTGGAAATTCTTGGAGTCAAACCATGAGCACGATGACACACAAAGGGTTCGCTGCCCGGGTTGAATACAGCGACGAAGACGGCTGCTTCATCGGCCACATCGCCGGCATACAGGACGTGATCGGTTTCCACGGCGAGAGCGTTGCCGAGTTGCGGACCGCTTTCGAGGAGGCCGTCGAGGATTACCTGGAAACGTGCCAGAAGCTGGGCAGAGAGCCGAGCCGTCCGTACTCGGGACAGTTCCGGCTAAGGCTTGCCCCGGAGCTTCATGCACGCGCCGCCATGGTGGCGGAGTCGCATGGCAAGAGCCTGAATGCCTGGGTTTCCGACGTGATCGAGAAGGGTATTACCGCCGCCTGAGGTACAGGCAAAGCGGACCGAGAAGGGGCTGCAACCCCTCCCCGGCCCTGAGCACAAAGCAACCTGTTTGGGAGATTGCATCACGCCTGCACGCTATTCTAGCCGTTCACTCAGCCTCACGACCGAGGATTACCCCCATCACCACTATGCCAGAGGGACACGCGAGGCGTTGATCCATCACGGCATCACCCGAGACGGGCCATTCCCGGGCGATCCTGGTGAGAAGAAGACCATCTGCAACACGACAGACCCACAGGGCCGCCCCATCTTCATGCGTCGCGCTTCCAAGACGAACACCCAGCTCGACAAGGCCGATCACCTCAAGCGGGAGGGGTTGCCAAAGCGCGAGCTTGAGCTGCTGCTGTCGGTCCTGTACCTCGAGGCGAATGGCCCGGAGAACCGGGGCGGCGCCGAACCCGATCTACTGCATGAATTCCCGCCATTCGACCCCAGCATGGCGATATCCCGTCGGCGATCGTCGCCCGCGCAGTCGCGCTGTTCGATGGATTGGGGTTAACTGGCGAGCAGGCGCACGCCATGTTCCTCGACGTGGCAACCAGGCATCGAAACAAGCTTATGCCGGTCTCTCCCATAGATGCGTGGGACGCGATAACGCAAACATCGGGATTCCGATCCAATCTAGTGACATACCGCCGACGCCTGCCACGCGTAGCGGATTTTTAGTGCATGACTGTCCAGCGGCCCTGTCACTGATTTAGAGGCGGTGGGTACGGTGGTGGGTATTCTGGCGTTACGCTTGTAACGTATTGATTTTATTATAGTGATGGCGGAGAGGGTGGGATTCGAACCCACGGTAGGCTTGCACCTACGCCTGATTTCGAGTCAGGTACATTCGACCACTCTGCCACCTCTCCGGCGGCGCGTATTGTAACCGAGGTCGGCGCCCTGGGGGTGGCTGGACGAAATTTTCGGTGTGGGTCAGACTGTCTCCATGCCCGTATCCATGAAAACCGCCGGCCTGCTCCGCGCCGCCGCGCTCGCGCTGAGTCTCGCGCTGGGTGCATGCAGTCAGCCGGCGCCACCGCCGGAAGTCAGCGGCGAACTGAACGTCGGTGTACGCAATGCACCGGCAACCTATTTCACCGATCAGCAGGGTGAGCCGGCCGGTTTTGAACACGACCTGATTCGCGCGTTCGCGCAGGCACAGGGCTGGTCGGTCGACTGGGTCGAAGAGGATCGCCGCGAAACGCTGTTCGAGATGCTCGACAGCCACCGCATCCACCTTGCCGCCGCGATCCTGCCGCGCCCCGTCGTCAAGGATCGCCACCTGATCGCCGGCCCGACACTGTTCGAGACACCGATCCACGTCGTCTACCGCTCGGATGACAAGGCGCCGCGCAGCGCAGCCGACCTGGCGGGCAAACGGGTGGCGCTACTGGCGGGATCCGGGCATCTGCCCGTCCTGATGCGCGAAAAACGCAAGCACCCACGCCTGTCCTGGGTGATTCTGGAACGTGCCTGGCCCGAGGAATTGCTGGCGCAACTGGATGCGGGCGAGTACGACGCGGTGCTGATCAACGGCATGGATTTCGATGCGTTGCGCAATGCCTATCCCCGCCTGGCGGTGGCGTTCGACCTCGGCGAGCCGCAGCAGATCGTGTGGGCCCTGGCACCGCGTAGCTCGCGTGCGTTGCAGAACACGCTCGCACGTTTTGTCGAGCAGGTCCAGCGGGACGGCACGATAAAACGGGTTTACGAGCGTTATTTCGGCCACGTCCGGCGGCTGGGCATGCAGGACGTTCTCGGCTTCCTGCAGCGGCGTCCACAGCGGCTGCCAGCGCTGCGGACGCATTTCCACGAAGCGCAGACGCTGACCGGTATCGACTGGCGTCTGCTGGCGGCGATCGGCTATCAGGAGTCACAATGGGATGCCAGCGCCACCTCTCCCACCGGCGTGCGCGGGCTGATGATGCTGACTTCGGAAACCGCGGACCGCCTGGGTGTGAACAACCGTCTCGATGCACGCCAGAGCATTCTCGGCGGCGCACGCTATCTGGCGCTCCTCAAGGACGCGCTCCCCGCGCGCATCGCCGAGCCGGACCGCACCTGGCTCGCGCTGGCCGCCTACAACCAGGGTATGGGACACCTCGAAGACGCGCGCCGCATCGCGCAGGCTCGTGGTGGCGACCCCGACAACTGGGTGGATGTGAAAGAAGCCTTGCCCCACCTGAGCCGCAGCACCTATGCCGCGGCAATGAAGTACGGCTACGCGCGTGGCTTCGAGGCACTCAGCTTTGCCGAGAACATCCGCAATTACTACGATATTCTGGTGCGACTCGAACCGGCCTACGATGCCCTGCTCCGGCTCGGGCGCGGCAGCGATGAAAAGGCGCGTTCCGACTGAGCCTAAAAACCGCAGTTGACCGCTTGATACGCTCACCAACGCCGCATGAATACTGAAAAGTCCGCCTTCGTTTGCCTTCACCTGTCAGGTGAGTCCACTACGCACCCGCTGGCACGCCGGCTCACGCACCTGCCTTTGCACCCGCAAGGGGCAGGCCGGATTCGTAAAGCCGCTTGCGCGGCAACGACTCCGCACTCGCGCCTCCTTGCAGGGGCGCCCCGGAGCGTGGGACGAGGGGCCCCGCGCAGCGGGGATCGGCCAGCACAGGGGTGCCAGCGACCGCGCCCTGGGGCGCCTGCATCCCGCTTCGCGGTCGCATCCCCACAGGGGCCCCTGCTCCGCGCTACGCGGTCGCGCCTGCGGCGTCGTTGCTTCGCGGCAGCCACGCGATCCGACGCACCATCGGATGCGTCCAACTGCGGTTTTTAGGCTGAGTGATCATTCGCGCCGCAGGCAGCTACAACCCGCCATCCACGGTTGCAATGCCTCGGGCACGGTGACGCTGCCGTCGGCGTTCTGGTAGTTCTCCAGGATCGCCACCAGCGTACGCCCCACCGCCAGACCCGAGCCGTTCAGCGTGTGCAGCAGTTCCGGCTTGCCCTGCGCGTTGCGGAAGCGCGCCTGCATGCGTCGCGCCTGGAAGGCTTCGAAATTCGAGCAGGAGGAAATCTCGCGGTAGGTGTTCTGCGCCGGCAGCCACACTTCCAGGTCGTAGGTCTTGGCCGACGAGAAACCCATGTCGCCCGTGCACAGCAGCACCTTGCGGTACGGCAGCTCGAGCTTTTGCAGGATCGTCTCGGCATGGGCGGTCAAGGCCTCCAGCGCATCATACGACTCCTCCGGCTTCACCATCTGCACCAGCTCGACCTTGTCGAACTGGTGCTGGCGAATCATGCCGCGCGTATCGCGGCCGTAGGAACCGGCTTCGGAGCGAAAGCACGGCGTGTGGGCAACAAACTTCAACGGCAGCGCATCGAGTGGCACGATCTCGTCGCGCACCAGGTTGGTCACCGGCACTTCCGCGGTGGGGATGAGATAGAGGCGGTCGGCGTCCGTGCGCGGAACCCGGAACAGGTCTTCCTCGAATTTGGGCAACTGGCCGGTGCCGCGTAGCGACTCGGCGTTCACCATGTAGGGCACGTAGACTTCCGTGTAGCCGTGCTCGCGCGTATGCACATCGAGCATGAACTGGACGAGCGCACGATGCAGACGCGCCAGTCCGCCCTTCATCACCACGAAGCGGCTGCCGGTGATTTTCACCGCCGCCGCGAAGTCGAGTTGCGCCAGCCCCTCGCCCAAATCGACGTGGTCGCGCACGGGGAAATCGAAGCTGCGCGGCGTGCCCCAGCGGCTGACCTCGACGTTGCCGGTTTCGTCCTTGCCGGGCGCAACGGATTCGTGCGGCAGGTTGGGCACGCCCAGAAGAAAACCGTCGAGCTCGCCCTGCAACGCGCCGAGCCGGGTTTCCAGCGCCTTCAACTCGTCACCCAGCCCCGCCACCTCGGCCATCACCGCGGTGGTGTCCTCGCCCTTCCCTTTCAGCATGCCGATCTGCTTCGACAACGCGTTGCGCCTGGCCTGCGCGTCCTGGGTGCGGGTCTGGATCGTCTTGCGCTCCGCTTCGAGTGCCTCGAAGCGTGTCGTGTCAAAGGTAAAACCGCGCGCGCCGAGGCGTTCGGCGACCTGGGCGGCGTCGCGTCGCAGCAGTTGGATGTCAAGCATGGCTATTCAGGACGAGAAAAGGAAATTGGAATTGTCCATGATCCTGCCTGGCAATGCCATTGGAGAGGCGTGATTGATTCGACTAACGCTCCCTGATGCTTTCACTCGTCGCCTGCATCAACGGACTCAGGAAATACTCGATCACCCGCCGCGTGCCGGTCTTGATTTCCACCGTCACGGCCATACCAGGGGTCAGACGCACCGTCTTGTTCTCCACGCGCAGCGTGTCCCGCGCGAGCTTCACCCGCGTCGAGTAGATGAGTCCGCGCTTCTCGTCCTGGATCGCGTCGGACGATACCTGGGTGATGGTGCCGTGCAGCGTACCGTACTTGGTATAGGGGAAAGTCTCAATCTTGATTTCGGCATCCTGGCCGGCGTTCACAAAGCCGATGTCCTTGTTGGGCAACATCGCTTCGACTTCGAGCACGTTTTCTCTGGACACGATGACCATGAGCGGCTGGGCCGGGGTGACCACGCCGCCCACAGTGGTGACGGCCAGTTGCTGCACCGTACCGGCCACCGGAGCCGTCAGCGTCATGAGGCGGTTGCGCTGCTCCGCCTTGACGAGTTCCTGCTCCAGTGACGCAGCTTTCTGCGTTGCGAGATTGAGTTGGTCGAGCAACTGGCTGCGGATTTCGGCAGCGAGTGTGTTTTGCTGGCGCTGTGCCTCCATCAACGCCGCACGAATTTCCGTAACCTTCGAGCGACTGGCCGCGAGATCCTGTTCCTGTTCAATGCGTGCCTGCTCACGTTCCAGGTAGCCGTGCCGAGAAATGAAGTTTTCCTTCACCAGTCTCTGGTAATCCTGCGCGCGCTGGCGGGCGATGGGAGCGGTCTGTTCCAGTTTGGCCACCTGATCCAGGGTCGCCTGGAGTTCCGCGCGGCGACGGCTGATCTCGGCCTCCAGTTGCAAGCGACGCGCCTGGTATTCCTGGTATTCGCCGGCAGCCTGGCTTTGTTCGGTGAGCATGCGCGCGGCATCGGCGCCCGCGAGGGGCTTCAGTTGCGGCGCAGCACCGTTTGCCAGGGCGATCAGAAGCGCTTGCGCGCGCCTGGCTTCCAGCCTGGCAGTCAGCGACTCACTGCGCAGGCGTTCGCTGTCGGCCGCCGCCGTCGTTGCATCCAGTTCGATCAGCACCTGCCCGGGCTGCACCTGCTGTCCATCCCGCACGTGTATGGTCTTGACTACCGCGGTTTCCACGGGCTGGATCACCTTGGTGCGGTCGTTGGGGATGATCTTGCCAACGGCCGTGGCGACCACGTCGACACGGCCGAACACCGCCCACAGCAGCGCGATCAGGGCGAAAGCCATGATCAGCCACAGGGCAGTGCGCGGCGCGGGATGGACGGGGGTGTCGCGCAGGGCCAGGGCAGCAGGCAGGAACTGGGCCTCGTGGCGGTGCAGATCGGGGCTGTCCATCTCTTTGCGGCGCGACCAGGCGTGACGAAAGATCTTGGCATAACGCCTGCATAAATCGGCTAAAGCATGGCGCATCGGCATGTGGTGCTTGCTCCAGTATTATTTCGTGCATACAACTTAAGATGCGCGTCGAATTCGATCCGGCCAAGAATGAACGGAACATCCGCGAGCGTGACTTGCCGTTCGAACGTGCGGCGGAATTTGATTTCGAGACCGCGATCTATCTGTCTGACGACCGCAGGGATTACGGTGAAATGCGCATCGTCGCCGTGGGCTATCTGGGCAGGCGGCTGCGTGTGCCGTGTTTCGTGGAAATCGCGGATGGCATTCGAGTCGTCAGTTTCCGCAAGGCCAATTTGAGAGAGGCAAAGAAACATGGCAAAACGCTCACCCTTAACCAATAAGGCCGGAGAAGTCCGGGAGCTCACTGAAGACGACTTCAAGCACGCCACTCCCTTCACCGCCCTGCCGGACTCGCTGCGCACGACGCTCTCGCGTCGTGCGCGCGGGCTGCAAAAAGCACCGGTCAAGGAACGCATCACCATCCGCCTTTCGCCCGAGGTGGTCGCGCCGTTTCGCGCCACAGGCGACGGGTGGCAAACCCGACTCGACGCCGCCCTCAAGGATTGGCTCAAGACCCACACACCGGGCTGATCCTCATGCATGCTGCAGTCGATGCAGGCGAGAGTAATGCCCCGCCTCGTGCTGCAGCAGTTCGGCGTGGGTCCCGGCCTCGACGATCTGACCGTGATCCATCACCAGGATGCGTTGGGCATGGCGCACGGCCGAGAGGCGGTGGGCGATAACGATGACCGTACGCCCCTGGCAGATCGCCTGCATATTGTTCTGGATGATGCGTTCCGATTCATAGTCCAGCGCGCTGGTCGCCTCGTCGAGGATGAGAATGCGTGGCCCGGTCATCAGGGCGCGGGCGATGGCGATGCGCTGACGCTGACCGCCGGAGAGCGTCGCCCCGTGTTCACCGACGATCGTGTCGTACGCTTCAGGCAAATCCAGGATGAATTCGTGCGCGCCGGCGAGCCTGGCGGCGGCGATCACCTGCTCCAGCGGTGCGCCAGGATCGGCCAGCGCGATGTTCTCCCGCAGGCTGCGGTTGAACAGCACATTCTCCTGCAGCACCACGCCGATCTGACGACGCAGGCTGGAGGCATCGGCGAGCGTGAGATCCAGCCCATCGATGAGCACCCGACCGCGTTCCGGCACATACAGGCGCTGGATCAGCTTGGTGAGCGTGCTCTTACCCGATCCAGAACGGCCGACGATGCCGATGATCTCGCCGGGCTGGATGTCCAGGGTGATGCCCTTGAGCACTTCCGGGGTATCGGGCCGATACCGAAAGTGGACATCGTCGAACGTGATGCGACCGGCGATGGCAGGCAGGCTGCTCTTGGCGGTGGCGGTTTCGGTGGGCGCGTTGAGGATGTCGCCCAGGCGCTGGACGGAAATGCCGGTCTGCTGGAAATCGGTCCACAGTTGCGCCAGCCGCATGATGGGTTGCGCCACGCGGCTGGCCAGCATATTGAAGGCGATAAGCTGGCCGACACTCAACTGCCCCTCGATGACCAGCCTGGCACCCAGCCATAGCGTGCCGACGGTAACGAGCTTGCCGACAAGGTTGGTGCTTTCGTGCGCCAGGGTGGACAGCGTGGCGGACTTGAAACCGGCGGAAACGTAGCCCGCCAGTTGGGCGTCCCAGCGGCGCTGCATCTGCGGTTCCACGGCCATGCTCTTCAGCGTGTCAATCCCGGAGACGGTCTCGACCAGAAAGGCCTGGTTCTCGGCGCCGCGGTTGAACTTCTCGTGCAGGCGCGCACGCAGGAGCGGCGTGACCAGCAGGGCGATCACGAAATAGAGCGGCAACGAGGCCAGCACAACCAGGGTCAGCCAGCCACTGTAGTAGAGCATCACGCCGAGAAACACCACCGAAAACAGCACGTCGAGCACGACGGTGATCGAATTGCCGGTGAGGAAGGCGCGGATGTTCTCCAGCTCACGTACCCGGGCAACCGAATCGCCGACACGGCGCGCCTGGAAATAGCCCAGTGGCAGGTGCAGCAGATGGTGGAACAATCGCGCACCAAGCTCCACGTCGATGCGACTGGTGGTATGGGCGAAGACGTAGCTGCGCAGCCCCGACAAGATTACTTCGAAGATCGACACCACCAGCAGACCGACGGCAATCACGTCAAGCGTCGTCAGACCACGGTGCACCAGTACCTTGTCCATCACCACCTGGAAGAACAGCGGCGTAACCAGCGCGAAGAGATTGAGCACGAAGGAAACCAGCAGCACCTCGCCGAGAAGCTTGCGGTATTTGACGACGGCGGGAATGAACCAGGAGAAATCGAACTTCGCCATCTCGCCGATCAATGATGCGCGCGAGGTGAAGAGAACCAGGCCACCCGTCCAGCGGGCCGAGAACTCCTCCCGCGAAACCACCTGCGGCCGCTCGGCGTGCGGATCGTGGATCAGGACCTTGTCGGCGTCGCAGCGGGCGAGAATGAAGTAGCCGCCGTTGCTGTCCACGGCCATGGCGGGCAACGGTGTCCGGTCCAGACGGTCGAGCGATGTTTTGACCGGCCTGGCTTGCAGGCCGAGATGCTTGGCAGCCAGCAGGATTTCGGTCTCGCCGAAAGGCGCGCTGGACACCCTGAACTGATGCGCAAGCTGCTCAGGGTCAGCCGCAAGCTGGTGAAAGCGCGCGAGCATGACGAGGCAGGCCAAGCCGCTGTCCAACGTGGCTGGCGCAGAGGGCACTTTGATGTTTGAGTTCATTTTCTAGCAGATGCGCACACTTCGACACCCGACAAGGTGTCAGCGCGCGTCACTCCAGGATATGTAAACACGTTGCAGCCCCTCTCCCCGAAGCGCCGCAACCCTCCTCTTCTTTATTGTTACTGCCAGTTGGCCGCGATCACCCCCGCCAGGGCGTCCTGGTAGCTGGGCGGCAGCGTGGTCTGCCCGGCGGCCGGCGGGGCGAAGCTCGCCATTGCGGATACCAGCGCGTCAACCTGGCCGTCGAGCAACAGCCTGCCATCCGCTGTCTTAAACTGTTCGACGTGATTGGCCGAGCCGAGATACCAGTTCTGGAGAACGAGTTTGTCGTCGGTGCCGATGACGCTGGCCTCCAGGTTGTTGCCCGCCTGCCGGAACCAGATCTGGTCGGCGGCGACACCGGAGAGAAACTGGACGACGTCCGTGTTGCCCGCAGTGGCGTCGTTTTCAACCACGGTGTCGACGCCAAGGCCGCGGCCGAATACGTAGGTATCGTTGCCCGCGCCACCGATGAGGTGGTCGTCGCCGCCGTTGCCGTACAACTGGTCGTCTCCCTGCTGTCCCTGCAGATAGTCGTTGCCCGTGTTGCCGATGACGGTGTCGTTGCCGCCGCCCGCCCAGACATAGTTGTAGCTGCTACCGCACAGGATGGTGTCGTTACCGCCCCCGCCAGTACCGTTCTCGTCGTCACCGTGGATGAGGTTGGTGCCGGACCCGCCGGTGATGGCGTCGTCGCCCTGGCCCCCGACGAGGTAGTTCAGCCCGCCGCCGCCCGTCAGGACGTCGTCGCCGTCCTCGCCGTAGAGGGCGGCAAAATTGCCAAAGCCGTTCTCGCCGTAGAGGGTGTCGTTGCCGACGCCACCATGCGCTTCATCCCCGTTGCCGGCATAGAGCGTATCGTTGCCATCAAGACCAGACAGGATGTTGGCAGCACCGTTGCCGCGCAGGATGTTGCCAAGCCCGTTGCCGGTGCCGTCGATGGCGGCTGCTCCGGTGAGCGTGAGGTTCTCGACGTTGGCGCCCAAGGTATAAGTGATCGAAGACTGAACTGTATCAATGCCTTCAGCAGCATATTCAGTAACGACGTCACCCGCATCATCGACGACATAGATGTCGTCGCCGCTGCCGCCCGCCAGCAAGTCGACGCCCGTCCCCCCAATCAGGCTGTCGCTGCCTGCCCCGCCATGCAAGGTGTCGTCGCCCTCGTTGCCCGACAGATAATCGTCGCCGCCATTCCCGTAGACGATGTCGTTGCCGCCTCCGGCGCTGACGAAATCGTAGCCATTGCCGCCGTGAATGGCGTCATTGCCCACCTCCGCTCCAAAATCATCCCCCCAGATGTAGTTGCTGCCCGCACCGCCGGTGATGATATCGTTGCCGGCGCCGCCCCACAGGGCCGCCGAACCGGCTCCGCCCATCAGCGTATCGTCGCCGGCATCCCCCCACAGATAGACCCAGTTTCCATCCGTATTCTCTGCCAGGAGCGCGTCGTCGCCGTCGCCGCCATGGGCCGTGTCCATGTTGCCCGCATGAAGCGTATCGTTGCCTGCCAGGCCATGCAGGACGCTGCCCGCGCCGTTTCCGTGCAGAACGTTGTCGAGCGCGTTGCCAGTGCCCTCCTGGCTCTGCGAACCGGTAAGCGTGAGGTTCTCGACGTTGTTGACCAAAGTGTACGTCACACTGGACTGCACGCTGTCGGTGCCTTCATTGACGTTCTCGTTGACGACGTCGGTGGAGACATCGACGACATAGATGTCGTTGCCGGTGCCGCCGGACATCGTATCGCTGCCAGCGCCGCCATCGAGCACATCGTCGCCGGCGTTGCCGATCAATGTGTCGTTGCCGCCGTATCCGTTGAGAACGTCGTTGCCGGAACCGCCGCTCAGCGTGTCGGCATTGGCGGTGCCATTCAGGGTGAGGTTCTGCACATCAACAACGATGTCGAAGACGTCCGACGCCGTGAGATTGCCGGAATCTTTTACGGTCACGCGCACGCCGATCGTGTCCGGGACATCCGGTATGCCACTGAAGGTACGGGTCACGGCGTCAAAGCTGAGCCATGCGGGCAGAGCACTGCCGTCGGCCAGGGTGGCGCTGTAGGTCAGCGTGTCGCCTGCGTCAGGGTCGACAAAGGAATCTGCGGCAAAGGTATAGGTGAAGGTGGCGCCTTGTGCAGCGGTCTGGTCCGGTAGCGCCGCGGACAAGACAGGCGCATGGTTTACCGGCACCTCGCCCAGCATGGCCTTGACGGTGTCGAGGTTCCAGACGATCCAGTTCTGAAACCGGATCTGTTCCACCGAATACGGAGTGACGCCGCCGTTCTCCAGGTAATTTCGGATGGTCAGAACGTCCGATGTCCCGTTAATTCTCAGGACCAGATCGTTGCCCGAGCGGCTGGCGATGACATCTCCTGGAGCGATCGTGGTGTCGAATTGCACAACGTCGAGCTTGCCTGCCGTCGGATCGTAGCTGTCGATGGTATCTTGACCAGACCCTCTGCCAAAGTAGTAGGTATCGTTCCCCAAGCCACCGGTCAGAATGTTATTGGCGCTGTTCCCAATCAACTCATTGTTTAGTGCGTTGCCCGTCCCATTGATGACATCGTTACCGATCAACCTCAGGCGAGTGGTCGCGCTACCAGGGTTATACGTGCCATTGGCGTAGCGAGACGGTTGTGGGAGGGAAAACTCTACGCTGCTTCTGATCTCCTGAGCCGCACCAAGCACGCGGTCGCCTGCGTCGTCAACATACACGATTGGCTTATCGTACCCCCTGATAATAACGGTATCGGCACCGGCCCCTCCATCCAGAACGTCGCCTGTAACACCGAACCCATCACTGATCAAAGTGTTGTCCAGCGCATTCCCGAGCGCCGTGTAGTTGAAAATCCCGCGCGATCCCGAAATATCTTTCAGATCCCATATCTCGATGTTGTCGGCCAATACGCCCCCGCCTCTGCCGATGTAGGTGTCGATCCCTTCGTTCGCCAATTCGAATGGTGCAACTCCAATATAGGTATCGTTCCCCTTGCCTCCGTATGCCAGGTCATACCCCCCATTCCCAACCAGCACGTTATCGCCGTCATTCCCGCGCAGGATATTGTCCAGCACATTCCCGTAACCATTGATATTCAAATATCCGGTCAGCGTCAGATTCTCGACGTTGGCGGGCAAGGTATACGTCCTGGATGCCAGTACCGTATCAGTCCCTGCATTGGCAGATTCCGTAATAGAGTCCCATTCATGATCCACAATAAAAGTGTCATCCGCCAAACTGCCCACCATGCTGTTCTTTATGCCAACCTCAACACGTGCTTCAATATCAGCAGCAAGCCACACTGCCCCAGCACCGCCATCGAATTCGATACGCTCAATACGATAGTCCTGCGCGGAAAAATAACTGCTTATCCAGACTTGCGTGTTTGAGCCATCAATCACCACCATCAGGTCATCGGAACCCAGGCCATCCTGGAAACGATGCAGGGTGACATGCTCGGGTAATACGCCCGTCCCCAAACGCAACACATCCAGACTTGTGCCACTGGCATTGGGAACCTCGCCTACCTCGTCGAATCCATCCTCGCGGCCAAACAGATAGGTGTCGTTACCCTGACCGCCGAACATGCGATCATTCCCTGCGCCACCATACAGCACATCGTCGCCTGGATCATTATTCGCGGCAGACGTGTCGTCAGTCCATACCCCATAGCCCCGCAAGCGATCATTCCCTTCACCCCCAAAGAGAGTGTCGTTACCCAAACCGCCTTGCAGATCATCGTTTCCCCCGCCCCCCTGTAAAGTATCGTCACCCGCCTTGCCATTGATCGAGTCGTCGCCTCCCAGTCCATCAATAACGTCAGCCCCGGCATACCCTTTCAACGTATCATTCCCGTTGGTCGGAACAAGCAACCTTGACTGAACATTGGCATAGGTCCACACCGTGCCGTCAGAGAATTCGATCTGGTCGACCCGCTTGCTGTCATCCACCGACTCGAAATAATTTTTCAAGTGAACATGGCTTCCGGTTTCGGTGCCATTCGTATCCAGCAGTATCACGCGCAGACTATCTTCAACATTCCCCTTGCTATCCCAGGAAAACCAGCGGAGCAATTGGACATTTGCAGGCAGAACGCCTTCCTTAAACCGCAGCACATCGGCACTGCCGCCAGCCTCGATGATCGTATCCTGCCCATCCCCCGCGGCAAACAGGTAAACATCATTACCCCAATAACCCTGCAAGGTATCGTTGCCCAAGCCGCCATCGAGCGTGTCGTTCCCACCGCTTCCATACAGCAAATCGGCCCCCGTCGTACCGTTACGCACAACACCCGGTGCATCAATCACGATATCGAACACATCCGAAGCACTCAGATTTCCTGTGTCGCTCGCCGCAACCCGAACGCTGGTCGTACCCAAGCTGCTGGGCGTGCCGCTGAACGTTCTCGTCGCCGCATCGAAGTTCAGCCACGACGGCAATACACTGCCGTCGGCCAGGGTGGCGCTGTAGGTCAGCGTGTCCCCTGCATCGGGATCAGCAAATGCAGTGGCCGGAACAGTGTAGATAAAAGCATTGCCCTGGGCAGCCGCCTGATCTGGCAATGCGTTCGATAACACTGGCGCGCTATTTGGTATCTTCACCACGATATCGAACACATCCGAAGCGCTCAGACTTCCTGTGTCGCTCGCCGTAACCCGGATGCTGGTCGTATCCAAGCTGCTGGGCGTGCCGCTGAACGTTCTCGTCGCGGCATCGAAGCTCAGCCATGAAGGCAGGGTGCTACCGTCTGCCAGGGTAGCGCTGTAGGCCAGTGTGTCGCCCACATCGGGATCGGAAAATGCGGTCGTCGCAACCGTGTAACTAAAAGCGCTGCCTTGAGTGGCCGTCTGGTCGGGCAATGCCGTTGACAGTACCGGCGCCTGGTTCATCGCGGAAACCTCCAGCGTCACGTACCGGCCGTAAGCCATACCGTAATCGTCCGTTCCCCACAGCACGAATTGCAGACTGCCGATGTCCGACGCCTCGGGGGTGCCCGACAGCGTCCGCGTCGCCACGTCGAACGTGAGCCAGGCCGGCACCGGCGAGCCATCGGGCATCGATACGCTGTAGACGATGGAATCTCCCACATCCGGATCGATGATCGCATCGGCCGGCACCACATAGGAAAACACATCCTCCGCATGCGCCTGCAACGCAGGCACGGGCGCATTCAGAACCGGCGCCTGGTTGTTCGCCGCGCGGTCCACGGCCGTCTGGATCATCGCCTGGTCCCACACGACGCCGTTGCCGAATTCGACGCGGTCGACCCTGCGGTTCGAGACGCCGCCGCCATCGACCGTATCCGCGCCGTAATAACCGATGAAGGCGACCTGCTCGCTGCTGCGCTTGAGTTTGAGCACCATGTCGTCGCCAACCCGGTAGCCCACCACGTCCGTATCGGCGATGCCCGCACCGAAGCGCAGCGTGTTCACCGCAGCCAGCCCATCCAGGTCGTCGATGCTGTCCTGGCCATCCCCGCGGTTGAATACGTAGGTGTCGTTGCCCGCGCCGCCCGACAGGAAGTCGTTGCCGGCGCCGCCGGCCAGGGTGTTGTTGCCGAGGTTTCCCCATAGGTTGTTGTCGAGGATGTTGCCCACACCATTCAGATTGGCCGTGCCATCAAGCGCAAGCCCTTCAAGGCTCTCCACCAGCGCATAACTCACCGTGCTGAGCACGAAATCGTTGCCCTCGCCCGCCAGTTCGACGATGGTGTCGCCCGCGTCGTCGATCTCGTAATAGTCGTCGCCGGTGCCGCCGATCAGGATATCCGCCCCCGCGCCGCCGATGAGCTGGTCGTTGCCCGCCCCGCCCTCCAGTCGGTTCACCCCCGCATTTCCGGTCAGACTGTTGTCCTGTGCGTTGCCGGTGGCGTTCAGGTTGTCCGTTCCCGTCAGGTTCAGCCATTCGACGTTGTCCGGCAGCACGATGTCGACCGAGCTGTTGACAACATCACTGCCACCGTCCGCTGCCTCGATCACGACGTCGCCGACGTCGTCGACAATATAAGTGTCGTCATCCGCGCCACCAGCCATGATGTCGGCACCAATGCCGCCGTCCAGGTAGTCGTTGCCGGCGCCGCCGTCGAGGATGTCGTCGCCACTCCCGCCCAACAGCGTGTCCTTGTCCGCACCGCCGTAGAGGTCATCGTTTCCGCCGCCGCCCTCCAACTGGTCGTCTCCCGCGTCTCCATACAGGATGTCGTCGCCCTCGTATTGTGCAGCCAGAGTGGTGCCGGAACGTGCATCGCCTATCAGCACATCGCTGCCGATACCGCCCACCAGGATGTCGTCGCCGCCGCCGCCCACCAACTGGTCTTTGCCGTCGCCGCCGTCGAGATAGTCGTTGCCGTGGTATTGGCCGGCCAGATCGGCCTCGTCGTCCGCGTCGCCCCACAGCATGTCAGCACCGGCGCCGCCGAACAGAAAGTCGTCCTTGCCGCCGCCTATCAGCTGGTCGTCGTTATCGCCGCCGTCCAGGTAATCGCTGCCATGATACTGTCCGCCCAGCAGCGTTTCGTTCTCGTTATCCCCCCACAGCATGTCGTTGCCGGTCCCGCCGAACAGGGCGTCGCCGCCCCCGCCGCCGACGAGGATGTCGGCATCGGCGCCGCCGTCGAGCACGTCGTTGCCGTGCTGGATCCCGGCCACGCTGGTGTAGTACCCGGGCAGGATGATGCCGTCGCCCTGAATATAGTCTTCGCCGTCCCCGCCATCGATGACGTCGTTGCCGCCGTGGCCGGTTAGAGAGTCGTTGCCCTGGCCGCCGTCGATGTAGTCGTCGCCAAGGCCGCCGATGACGCGATCATCATCATCGCCCGCAAAAACGATGTCGCCGGCAGTGTCCTGACCCAGGGGGCCGCCTCCGTCGATGATGTAAGTCGGGCCGTTGGCGTCACTGCTTGCATAGATTCCCCACAGCCTGCCCTGGGTCCAGATCGCTCCGGTGCCGGCAGGGGCGGCCCACTCGCCGTCGCTGCCCAGGTGGCCGGGCAGGTTGAGCCCCGTTGCAGAGAGGATCATGTCTTTGCCCGACCCGCCGTAGAGGAGGTCGGTACCGGAACCGCCGGCAATGAGGTCATCGCCAAGGCCGCCTTCGATGACGTCTTCACCGGCGCTGCCGTCGAGCGCATCGTTGCCGGACAGCCCGAATATCCGATCCGATCCGCCGCTGCCGGTGAGGGCGTCGCTGTAGCCGTCGGCGCCGGTGAGGGTGGTGGTGGCAGGCGGGGCGATCGTTCCGGCCATGGCAAGGCCGAGCTGGCCGCTCTGCCAGCCCTGGACGCGGAGGCCGGTGGGGGTGCCGTCCTTGCTGATGAGCAATACTTGGCTGCTACCTGCGCCTTTGAGGGTGTAGGTGATGCCGTGGGCGGTGTCCTTCCAGACGTTGGTGGTGCCATCGACCAAGGCGCCGCCGGTGAGGGTGAGGCCGTCGAGGACGATCCGGCCGGTGCCGTCAACGTCAAGAAGGGTGTCGGTGCCGTCTCCGGGGTTGATGAGGTAGGTGTCATACCCCTGCCCGCCTTCGAGCCAGTCGTTGCCGCCGCCTCCGGTGAGGGTGTCGTCGCCGGCGTTGCCGACCAGCAGGTCGGCCTGGCTGCCGCCCGTCATCCAGTCGTTGCCGGTGCCGCCGACCATGAAGGCTCTGCTGATGTCCGCGGTGGCGTTCAGGTCGAGGAGACCGCTCTGGACGAACCAGTCGGTGGCGGCAGGCAGAAGTTGCAGGACGATGCGGTGTTCTTCGAGGCTGAGGTCCTGGGCCAGCCAGTTCTGGAAATACTGCTGCCAGCCCTTGGCGTCGGCGAGGCTGGCCGATACGTCGGTGCGGTCGAAGCGGATGCCGCCGGTGACGGTCTCATACAGAGTGCGGCCCGCGACGGCGGCGTCGGCATTCTCGTAGTAGAACTGCATGGCGAAGGCAACGAGGGTGTTGGCGACGTGCTGGTTGGTGAGGGTGAAACCGCCGGCCTGGGCGATTTTTTCAAGGTCGGCGGTGAAGCGGTCGAGCATGGCGTCGGCGGGAATGGCGGCCGCGCCGGTTGCCGGGTCGGCGGCTACGCCGATCTGGTGGCGCAGGAGGTGTTCGAGAAGGTTTTTTTCAGGGTTATCCGTGTTGTTTGTATCTCGGTAATACAACGCTTCGTCGAACACCATCTTGAGCAATTCGGGTAGTTCGAAGGTGATGGCGCGGAAGGCGTCGTTTTCGAGGAAGGCCGCGAGCAGGGCTTGGGCGTGAAGATCAATCGAACCAACGCCAGTACCACCATGCTGAATAGGTGTCTGGAATCCCAATGGATAGAAAGGCGGCGATACCGGCAACTCGTGCAGTACATCACCTTGTATGTAGTAGCTGGTCAGATTGTCCAGCCGGTTCAGGGCGGGATTGGTGTCTGCTGCAATGGGGTCGTAAACGAGCAGTTCGGGTGCGAGCGCATTCAGCGCGGCGTTGTCGTACCCATGTGCGTTGAGGTACGCAATCAGATTGTCGCGGATGCCTACCGTATGCGAGGCGCTAAACGGCGCCTGATCGAAGGTGACGGCCTGCTCGTCGAAGAACACGCCCATCAGGGCGGCCAGCCCACCACCGAGACTGTGGCCGGTGAAGCTGATGGTAGCGCCGGGGTTGGCGGACTTAACTTCAAGATAGTAGAGCGCGGCTTCGCGCAACTGGCCGGAACCCAGGCCCAGCGCAAGCCCCGAATTGGCGTCCCAGTCTGACAGGCCAGGGCCGGTTCCCGCGTAGGAAATGACAATCCGGGAGCCATCAGTAAACGAAACTGCTTCGAAACCGCTAGGTAGTTCAACATGAGACGCAGGGACTTCGGACCAGCCTGCTGGAAGTGGGAAGCGGTTAATGACTGCTCGCGTAGAACGGTAGGCCATGCCTGCCATCAATGCACTGTCGATTTCAAACTGTGTTGTCATGATTACGTCCTCCTGAAGTTTTAAAGATTTATTTCGACATGCGATCCATCATTCGCCGTCCAATTGAATCTCCCGGGCTAACCCATGCACCCTTATAGAAAACAAGCTCTTCGCAACTCACCCCCAACGACCCTGGCTTCATCGGCTCACGCACGATCTGTTTCAAATGAGGTTCTAGTAACCGGTTCTCTTCCTTGATCGTGTCAACGGATAGCAGTCCTTCACGATGACCCGAGTCGGGCCTACCCACCGCGACGTTCGATTCCCTGAACGCTTCGGGAAATTCCGCCAGCGAAATCTGCTTCCAGCTTTTGCCGTCGTATTTGAAGAACACGTAAGGTGGGTTAGGCCGCTTCCAGTGGTTGTAGGAGAGACAACCTGCGGGTGAGGTAGCGACATAGGGCACGCCATTCAGGAAGTCGAGTCGCAGCAGCATCAGGCTGTCGCCTTCAGGTGGACGGCGGAAATCGGATTTCCACACCACCTTCTGCTCACCATCGGGCGTACGGAACGTCCATTCTTCGCTGACAAGACTTCTCTCCCGGCTTTCAAGAGTCGAGTAGCCTCCATAAACCTGCGACCGCTCCACGATCAGTTTCCTGCCATCGTGCAACAAGACTTCTTCTTTCCACTCCGCGTGCCGTGGCTTCATGGCGCGTTCAGCCATCGCTTTGGCGAAGTCACTTATGCCACCCATCGAATTCGTGCTCATGCCACCTCCCAGGGTCACCAGTGAAATTACTGCCAGCCATCGCTTCATCGTTGTCTTTCTGTTCATCTATGCCTCTCCGCATTCCGAACCGCCCGCGCATCGGCAATACGATTCACCCTCATGCGAATCCTCCCTTTTCATCGCCCTGCTTTTTGTCGTTCCGGCCTGATTCCCAGCCCCGGTTCGCAGCCTGACAGACCCCGTGCAAACGCGATATACGACTTTAGTTGTAGGCGCTTCACAAGGCATAGTCGCTGCCGTGATACTGTCCGCCCAGCAGCGTTTCGTTCTCGTTATCCCCCCACAGCATGTCGTTGCCGGTCCCGCCGAACAGGGCGTCGCCGCCCCCGCCGCCGACGAGGATGTCGGCATCGGCGCCGCCGTCGA
>Ga0066256_1000556_pt1 | contig 91337 bp, 75 predicted proteins | sample ThiBio_1000_biof_FD_87107 | JGI IMG/M metagenome (GOLD analysis project Ga0066256, IMG submission 87107) | Wastewater bioreactor microbial communities from Cape Town, South Africa - Thiocy_expt_1000_biof (version 2) | ecosystem: Engineered > Bioreactor > Thiocyanate-remediating >... | reverse complement strand
CGGCGAGATGTGCGGCCGAGAGCGCCGCTATCATCGGCATGTGGGGGAGAACCTGACGGGGCGACAGCACGGTCTCGATCCCCTCGCCGGCGACGAGCACCTCACCGGCCACCCCGAAGCGGACACCGTGCCCGAGAAGGTCGCCCATCGCCCGCCGCGGGGCTTCGACACCCGCTTTCGCTGCGCCGTTCGGGGCGAGCCAGGTGCGGTGCGCTCCGGTCTGCCGTCCTGTCAGATCCGTCACGGCGGCAACGATCGCGGGCAGCATCTGCCGGGACGCATGATCATCAGGTCTGTAATAGCACCAGGGATGAAAGCACAGGCTGGCGGTTCCGTGCAAAGCCGTAATACCGCGACTGCGGAAATACGCTTCTGCGAGTGTGCCGCCGATCGGCTGCGACATGGCAAAGAGCCGCCGCGCCGCTTCAGGTGATCCTGACGACGCCTTGCTCGACGTCCTGCCGGTTGGCGTTCTCGCCTTTTCCAGTTCGGGATGCGGGAGCGAGAGGAAGCGGCGAGCTTCCTCGGCCACGTCCTTGAAGTCGATCAGGCCGTGCGTTTTGCGGATGACGTCGAGCAGATCGCCATGCTCTCCGGTTGCGGAATCGGTCCATTTGCCCGCAGCGCCCTTGCCGGATTCCGGCCCGGTCAGGCGCACGAACATCGAACGGCCGGGGCTGTTCTGAACGTCGCCGACGACCCAGTATCGTCCGGCGCGGCGGCCGGACGACAGGTAGTGGCGGCAGACCGCCTCGGCATTGCGGCCGAGACGGCTTGCCAGTTCGGAAGCATCGTGACGGGCCATTACGCTGCCTCCCGTTCACCGATGCGCTGCAGTGGCCAGCGGTCGAGCAGTTTGCCGAGAACCACAGGGCCATTGGCATCGACCGGGACGAACATGCGCAGCTTCCACGAGATGATCTCATGAAACAGCCCGTAGGCCGTGAGGCGTTCGCGCATGGTGTCGGTGAAACCAGACAGTTCGATGCGGTTTACGCCCATGACGCGGGAGCGGCGAAGCTGCAACCCCTCGGCAAGATCGAGGACGGTGCGGCCATCCATCAGTGCGGTGAAGGCGGCATCCGGCGTCAGCGAACTGGCACCGGTCGTTACCGCGTTGGCCGCCCAGGCCGGCGAGACCTTGCGACCGATGATGTGCTCGCCTTCGTCGGTCTGGAGGCGATAGACGCGCGAGGATTCGTGCGGAAGCCGTTTCCAGATCGGCAGCAGCAGGCCGGTGACGATATGGATCGTACTGTCGGAGAATTCCGGCACCTCCGCGATTTCTGCATTCCAGGCCGATGAGAAGGTGTGCTCATCGGCTTCAACCCAATGAGTCTCACCCATCATCCTGACCGGGATGTTATGCCCGTCCATCGGCCGGATCAGCCGCACGCGCCGTTCGATCTCGCCATCGTCCAGCATGATGCTGGTGGTCGCGATCTGAACGGCGGCGCGGCCCGAACGGTCGTTGATGAGTAGCTTCGCTTGGCGGTCATCGAGATGGCTAAGGGCATCGTCGAGCGAGACCGGGCGATTGCGATCACGCTGCGTGATCGTCAGCAACTGGGTTTCCGCGCCGGTGCCCGGATGGGTATAGATGGTCTGGCGATCGGTGACGGTGAAACGTTCCGCCGCCAGCGTCTCCAGCCCGACATCGTAGCTGCCGCTGGCGATCGCGCCCTCGATCCTGGCGTTCAGCAACTGTTCGAAGGCGGTAAACAGGATGCCCTGAAGCTCGATGGTCAGCGCCAGCAGCCGATTGAGAAAGGTGGTGATCGGCGGCAGATCGTCCTTGATGCCGGTCGAATCCATCAGCTTCAGGCCGGTGGCGGATTCGAAGCGGTCGAGCGAGCAGCCCTCGACCTTGCCGCGGACCAGAAGGAGATAGAGCTGGCGCAGCGCGTCGCGGGCATAATGGCTCTCCAGATTGTCCTCGGGCCGGAAGAGGCCCTGTCCGCCAGTCTGGCGCTGACCGCGCGTGATCGCGCCGAGTGTATCGAGACGTCGGGCGATGGTGGAGAGAAAACGCTTCTCGGCCTTGACGTCGGTCGCGATGGGCCGGAAGAGCGGCGGCTGCGCCTGGTTCGTGCGATGCGTGCGACCGAGCCCCTGGATGGCGGCATCGGCCTTCCAGCCCGGCTCCAGCAGATAATGCACGCGCAGCCGCGTATTCCGCGCCGACAGCTCCGCGTGGTAGCTGCGGCCGGTTCCGCCCGCATCCGAGAAGATCAGGATGCGTTTCTGGTCGTCCATGAACGCCTGCGTTTCGGCGAGATTGGCTGCGGCGGTGCGGTTTTCGACCACGAGCCGGTCGCCGATGTCGCCGGCTCCCGCCTTGCGGACAATCCGACGCGAGCGGCCAGTCACCTCCGCGACGAGATCGCATCCGAAATACTGGACGATCTGGTCGAGCGCGCCCGGAACCGGCGGCAGGCTGGCCAGCGTCTCGATCAGCGCAGTGCGGCGCGCAACTGCCTCGCGACTTTCGACGGGTTGGCCGTCGCGGAACACCGGACGCGAGGACAGATTGCCCTCTGAGTCGGTGAAGGGCTCATAGAGCTGCACCGGGAAGCTGGTTTCCAGGTACGACAGGACATACTCACGCGGAGTAATGTCCATACGGACGTCGTTCCATTCCTCGGTCGGCAGGTCGGCCAGGCGGCGCTCCATCAGCGCCTCGCCGGTCGAGACGATCTGGATCACGGCGGCATGGCCTGCCTCCAGATCGGCGTCGATGGACCAGATCAGCGTCGGGGTCTTCATGCTGGTGAGCAGATGACCGAAGAAGCGCTGCTTGGCCGATTCGAACGCGGAACGGGCAGCGGATTTCGCCTGCTTGTTCAGAGTGCCGGCGCTGCCGGTGATGTTGGCCGCCTCCATCGCCGCATCGAGATTGTTATGAATGACGGCGAATGCGCCGGCATAGGAGTCGTAGATGCGGGTCTGCTCGGGCGTCAGCGCGTGCTCGACCAGCTCGTATTCCACGCCGTCGAAGGAGAGCGAGCGGGCGGTATAAAGACCGAGCGCGCGAAGGTCGCGGGCCAGAACCTCCATCGCCGCGACGCCGCCGGCCTCGATCGCTTCGACGAACTCGGCCCGCGTGGAGAAAGGAAAATCCTCGCCGCCCCACAGGCCGAGCCGCTGCGCATAGGCGAGGTTATGGACGGTCGTGGCGCCGGTCGCGGAAACATAGACGACGCGAGCATTCGGTAGGGCGTGCTGAAGGCGCAGACCGGCGCGGCCCTGTTGGGACGCAGCGACGTCCCCCCGTTCACCCTTGCCGCCCGCGGCGTTCTGCATGGAATGCGCCTCGTCGAAAATGATCACTCCATCGAAGTCGGAGCCCAACCATTGGACGATCTGCTTGACCCTGGAAACCCTTTCTCCACGGTCGTCGGAGCGTAGCGTGGCATAGGTTGTAAATAGGACGCCTTCCGGCAGCGTGACCGGCTTGCCCTGCGGGAACCGCGACAGCGGCGTGACCAGCAGGCGCTCCATCCCGAGGGCCGACCAGTCGCGTTGGGCGTCCTCCAGGAGCTTGTCGGACTTGGAGATCCAGATCGCCTTGCGGCGGCCCTGGAGCCAGTTGTCGAGAATGATCGCGGCCGATTGCCTGCCCTTGCCGACGCCGGTGCCGTCGCCGATGAAGAAGCCGCGCCGGAAACGCACGGCGTTCTTCGCATCTTCGCGTGCGGCGGAGACGAGATCGAAGGTCTCGTCCACCGTCCACGAACCGGCGAGATAATCGGCATGGGCCTCGCCGGCGTAGATTACGGTCTCCAACTGCGCATCCGATAGGAGGGCATGGATCGCGCCCGGAAGATGCGGGCGATAGGCCGGCTTCGGCGGCGCGACGGAGGCCATCGCTGCCGACTGCACCAGCATGATGGGATGCGCCTGAGAGCCGGGAATACGGATCGCCTGCAATCCGTATTCTTCATAGATGGCGTCGGAGATGCGGCCGCCCTCCGCGGGCGACCAATCGACGGTCTCGTAGTCGAGGGGCGCGCCTTCCGGTTCGGCCATCGCTGGGGCGGGAGCGGCCCTGGCGGCACGGGTGAGATAGCCCCGCACGCTGCGGGCGGCGGCTGGCGCAGCCGGGGGCACGGCGACGGCCGGATCGACGGGGAGCCGGGCGGGCAGATGCTCGGCGAGCCATCCGAGCAGCGTGGCGACATCGGGCGCGACGCCGGGCGCGGTAGGGAATGCGGCAGGATCGTCAGCTGGGAGCTTATCGATGACGGTGAGTCGTGTCGGATAGGTCGTGCCGTGCTTGGCATAGACCGATCCGTCAATCGCGGTAGAGAAAATGACGCGGCCGCGCTCCTGCAGACGCCTATAGGTCGAGGTCCAGGCCGGCGCGTCGGGTGCGAAGTTCGCGCCTGTGATCGCGACGAGGCGACCGCCGGGCGCAAGACGCGCCAGCGCCGAGGCGATATGGCGGAAGGCGGCGTCGGCCACACGGCCCTCGATATTGGCCATGACCGAGAACGGCGGGTTCATCAGCACGACGGACGGCAGAAGGCCGGCGTCAAGATGATCGTCGATCTGGGCGGCATCGAAGCGGGAGATGGACAGGGCCGGAAAGAGGAGAGACAGGAGACCGGTGCGAGCCTGGGCGAGTTCGTTGAGAACGAGTGAGCCGCCTGTGATCTCGGCCAGGATAGCGAGGAGCCCGGTCCCTGCCGACGGCTCCAGCACGCAGTCTGCCGGCGTGATCGCCGCCGCCGTCACAGCCGCCAGGCCGAGCGGAATCGGGGTCGAAAATTGCTGGAAGGACTGCGCCTCTTCAGAGCGGCGCGTATGCGTCGGCAGGAGACCGGCAATCTTAGCGAACTGTGGCAGCACCGTTGCCGGAGAGGTGGATTTACGGAAAAGCGCCTTGCCGTATTTGCGCAGGAAAAGAACGGTTGCCGCCTCGCAGGCGTCATAGGCCGTTTTCCAGTTCCAGGCGCCAGTGGCATCGGATGCGCCAAAGGCAATCTCCATTGCGCCGCGCAATGTAGCTGCGTCGATGCGCTGACCACGTTCGAGATGAGGAAGAAGTATCTGTGCTGCGGCGAAGACGGAGGCAGGGATGTCAGCGTCGGACGTAAGCGGAACCGGGACTGTGGCGGATGCCGCCGCGGATATCATGTTCATGGGAAAAACCTCGGGAGAGCGGGACAGGATCGAGCCCGCGCAGCGCTCTCTCGATCGCACAGGCTCGAACCCGTCCCGGCCTTCCTCTCCCTCTACCCGGAAGCACGGCCACCGTCGGCCGCTGCTTGAATGATGGCGCGCAAGCGACTATCTTACGTTTGTCTTACGCCATGAAAGGTTAGGGCCGATGGCCAACGCGGATAAGCTCACCACCACCGTCTCCACCAAGGGGCAGGTCATCCTTCCCAGCGCCATCCGCCAGCGGCGGGAATGGGGAGCCGGAACGCGGCTCGTGGTCGAGGAGACCCCGGAGGGCGTGCTGCTGAAGCCAGTCACAGCCTTCGCCGAGACGCGACCGGAAGACGTGTTCGGCGTGCTGGCCTGGAAGGGCAAGCCAAAGACGCTTGAGGAGATGGATGCCGGCGTGCTGGCCGAGGCGAAGCGCCGCCATGCTCGCGATTGATACCAATCTGGTCGTCCGCTACCTGACCGGTGACCATCCGAAACAATCGCCGCGCGCCCGCGACCTGATCGACAGGCAGCCGGTCTTTGCCGGCGTCACGGTGATCCTCGAAACCGAATGGGTGCTGCGCAGCACCTATGAATATCGCCCGACGGAAATCGCCCACGCGCTACGGGTTTTCGCCGGCCTGCCGACCGTGACGGTCGAGGACGGTGCGATCGTCGCCGCCGCCCTCGACCTTGCCGAGACGGGAATGGATTTCGCGGATGCGCTGCATCTCGGCCGCGCGGCGCATTGCGAGGGTTTCGCGAGCTTCGACCGCAAGCTGATCAAGGCGGCGAAGGCCGCCGGATATGCGAGCATTCGCGAACCCTGACCGCGATCAACCGAAACGGCGGCCAACCGCCGTGAAGGTGTATTCGTTGGCGGTGATGGTCGCGTCCACCGCCTCGTCCGAGGACAGGTATTCGTATTCACGCTCCAGCTGACGATAAAGCCAGCGCGCCAGATCGCGCAGCGCCTCGATGACGACCTCCTCAGCATCGACGGTCATGTCCTGATATGTCGGACTGTCGCGCTCGACCGAGATCGACATGCAATATTCGTGATAATAATGCCCACGATGACTGGCCTCGGCGCGAAGCTGGTAGAAATTGCAGCGCTGGATCGCCAGCAATGCATCGGCGATCTCATGCAGCTTTACGTCCTGCGGCGCATAGGATCGGATCTCGGCGGAGGCGTGTTTCCGGTAGGAGTAGAACCCCTCCCAGCAGGCTCCATCACCTTGCGACCAGAAGCCCCGAAACCAGATGCGCGGCTCCTGCCGCGATCTGCCACCCATAAGCCGCACGGCACTGGTCTTGAAGCGGATGCCGAGGATGTCCGCGATGCGCTGGAAATCCTCATAGACGGCATCGTACCAGTCGTAGTCGAAGCCGCCTTCGCGATACCAGGCACGAGCCTTGTCCTTTGCGGCATCGGAAAGCTCATCGAGCCGATAGACCGTGGTTTCGATGATCTCAGGCATCGGGATCGCCTCCGTCCAGCACCTCGGCGAGCCAGCCATCGGTATAGGTCCAGGCGACGGTTTCCCCGGTGGCCAGGTCAAGAACATGTGCACCTCCGCCGAAGCCGTCGACGCGCGGCTTCGAGCAGGTGTTGGCGTACTGAAAGCCCCAGCGGCCGGTGAGACCGAATGCTGCGGCGCAGCGTTTGACGAATTGGACGACGTGCTCGGGATCTCCGGTGATGTCATCGCGCATCCAGAGCTGTGTGCCGCCATGTTCGGGCTGGATCGAGAGGAGGAAGCTGTCCGAAGGCGGTTCTTCGTCGGCGTTCGCATCGGACAGGGTGTTGTAGAGATCGAGGGCATGAGCGGCGTTGTCGGGCGTGCCGACATCGAGCAGGCAGGAGAAATGAGTGAAATAGTCGGCCATGACAGACTCCTGAAACGACAAAGCCCGGCGCGAGGCCGGGCTGATTGAAGGGGAAAAATGAAATCAAGCTGCTTGCGGAAGCCAGAGCAGCTCAGCGGCAGTCTCGCGCCAAAGCGGATCGACCAGCCGCGCTTCCAGCAGTGCCGCCCGGAACCGCAAGGCGCGGGCCGGAGCATGATCGCCCCGGCCGGAGGCAGCGAAGGCCAGGCCGCGCTGCCGGCTGGCCTCGATGACGATGCGGCGGGCCTCGCCGTCGCTGGCAACCGGCTGCTGCCAGAGGATGATCCCGGCACGGATTTCACCGGCGAGGACCAGGCCGAGCGCGCCGTCCTGAATGATGATCAGGCGCTGCTCGAAGCGCAACCCGGTATCGTCGCCAAGGCCGATGTCACCGCACGAAACGCGGAGCGCGGCAAGAGCGATGGCACCTTCCGGCGATGCAGCCTCGCCAAGCAAGATAGTGCGGTCGCGATAATCGGCATCCGTGGCTCCGGCATAGCTGACGGTGCCAAGGCAGGATATGCGCAGCGGCATCTTCTGCGCCCGCTGACATCCGGGTAGTACCTGCTCAGTGAGAATCCGCCCAATCGGGGCGAAGGTGGATTGGCTGGTATGGATCATCGGGATCACTCCGCGACGGGCGCCGGGAGCCTTTCTCTCAGCATCCAACCCGTCGCGGCCAAAGGCCCCACCTCTTCCTCTCATCTGCCGAAGGCGCCGCTTCTGCGCTACTTCCGGCGATGGACCGACCATCGCATGGCGGAAGGCCCGGATGCGTCCTGCGCGTTCCGGGCCGTTGGGAATGAGGCGCTTTCGCGCCTCAGCTCCATGGATCGAGTTCCAGTTCCACCATCTCGTCGTCGCCATCGAATTCGTTGGCGGGCATGGCGCCGTGGGTTCCATCCCCGGCCTGGAACACGACGATCGGGACCATCAGCGTGGTGGCGAGGCTGGCGGCGAAGGCGGTGGCATCTGCGTAGGACATGGGTTCCGGCTCCTGCCTTTGGGAGGCGGGGGACCATCCCCCGCGCGACAGGTGCCCGAAGTGTCTGACCGGATCTGCAATCACCCGAGGGCGTTCGGACTTCCTCCGAATCCCCGAGGGCGGCACGCTCGCGTAAGCCGACCCCGCTGGGGTTGATTGACGAAGAGACGGATCGGACCAAGGTTTGCGAATGGAAGCGGGGGTGGTTCATCGCATCTGACAGGTGTCGGATACCCGTCGCAGAAGCTCTGCCACGCCAGCCTTTCCTCCTTGCCGGTCTCGACTGGATCGATATTTCTGACCGGGGCCGGAAGCCAGCTCCAAACGGTATCGCAAGGACGGCGGATGCTGGTAAGACTGAAACACAGCCGGGGATGGTCAGCTCCAAAGCCCCTCTGCGATCTCGCGGACGATCAAGGCGCGAGCCTTCAGCAGCAGGCCATCGCCACAGGTATCTATATGGCCGTAAAACCGAGCACGCCCACCATGCCGGGTCCAGTCGGCATAATGGCAATATTCGCGGACATCGAACCGAAAGGCCCGCAAATCCTCGGCCCAATGCGGCTTGGGCTCGACGACGACGGTGATGCCGTCGCGCGTCTCCTCCCAAGGCAGCGACCGCTCCGCCGGGGGATTTTCGCGGTCGGCCCGAAAGATGAAGTCGATGTCGATGTGGTCAGCCATGACGACCTCCATAAAAAATGCCCGGCGCGATGGCCGGGCGAGTTGAAGAACGATGTGGGTCGGTCTGCGCCGCCCCACTGAGGATCATTCCGCAGCGACGAGGTGCTGCCGGGCTTCTTCGTCTTCAGTCGCTGCTTCCTCGTCGTCACCGTCACCGGTGAGGAAGTCGGGCAAAGCCTCAACCTCGCCATCGGTGTCGGCAGTCGCATCACCATCGAGATCGACCAGGCGCAGCGGTTCGGGCAGCCAGCCGGTGTCGGCCAAGAGACGCTCGGCCTCCTTGGCCATGTCTGCCTTTTTCAGATGGTCGATGAGTTGGGCCGCACGTTCGCCTGCGCCCTCACGAACCGCCGCGAGGATATGGGGCTTGGTCACGCGACCGAGATAGTTTTCGACCGTGGGCCGCCATCCTGCATCGACCACCATGTCGAAGCCGGTGGCGCGGGCAATCCGGTCGGCCCCGGCAAGGCGTCGGTCGAGGCCGTGTTGCGAGATGCCGGAGGCGCTGTGGATGTTCGGACGCTCGTAAAGCGCATTGACGCCATAGCTGACGCAATGGGCGAGAAGCGCCATGCGGCTCGCCTCATCAAGCGCGGCGATCCAGTCCCAGAGCGCCGCTTCGTCGGAAGGCAGATCGGCCTTCCAGGCGTCGAAGCGCTCGCCGATCGCCTTCACCGTCGGGCTGTCGCTGAGATCCGCGCCCTGCGAGGTGAAGTAACGTTGGCGAACGGAAACCTCAAGACATCCGGTCGACGCTGAGTAGTGATAGCGCTCCATCACTATGCGGTGGAGCAGCGCCGTCATCGCAACGTGCGGATTGTTGGCGAGTGCCTCCTGAAGCGCGACAGTGCGATGGGCCGTCAGTTCGGCGACCAGCCGTTCCGGCAGCGGCTTGATCCCATCGTCCTCATCGTCCTCTTCGGCTTCCATCGGCTGGCCGCCGACGGTGATGACGGCGCGCTGCACCTCACCGTCATTTCCGGCGACGACGGTGTTTTCGTTCTCGCCATCCCCGGCGTCGGTCGCCGGCTCATCCTCGGGCCGGACATAGCCACGCTCGATGACAGGCTCGCCGGCGCGGTCGATGCTGACGAAGACGCCGGCGCGGGCAATCTCGGCAGGATCATAGATGATGGGGCGCTTTTCAAAGTCATCCAGAGCGGCCTCGATCTCGCCCAGCCGCCGATCTATCTCCTCCGGCAGTTCGTCTTGCTCGGAATATTCCGATTCCAGATCGTCGTATTCGTTGCGCAACGCCTCACGGGCAGCGCGCTCCTCGTCAGTGAGATCGACGACGCTGCCGGTGATCTCGCGAAGGCCGTTGTCGTAACCATAGGGATGGCTGGTATCGACAGCGATCCACTTCCAGCCTTCAGCCGCCACGTCATCGGCAACCGCCCTCAACTTTTCCGAGACCAGACGGTCGAGAAGCGCCACGTCTTCGAGCCAGCCGCCGTCGTCCTCGGAAAAGAGATCGCGCAGCATCGCGCCGCCGGCCTGCTCATAGGCGTCCACGCCAACGAAGCGCACGCGCTTGTCGTCGGTTGGAACGGTGGTCTCGGTCAGGAGCTGGCGAACCTGCCAGGGCTGGACATTGTGGGAGCGCTGGACAGCCTCCCAGACCTGTTCCTGGCGGGCATGGTCGGGATTGACGGTAAACGCCTCCAGCATCGCCAGCGGCATGCCGTTGCGCGCATAGACTTCCAGAAGTGCCGGCGAGACCGAAGCCAGGCGCATGCGCTGCGTGATGTAGCGCGGCGTGGTGCGATAGGCGTCGGCGATCTCCTCCTTCTTCATGCCATCGTCCAACATGCGCTTGAACGCCCGGAACTGGTCGAGCGGATGCAGGCCGAGCCGCAGCATGTTTTCCGCAAGCGAGTCGTCGACGGCCGAGGTCTTCGCATCGGCCTTCTTGACGAGGCAGGGAACGAGGCCATCGGCGGGAAAGCGCCCGGCCTCGACCAGACGCGCGATCGCCCGGAAGCGGCGGCCGCCGGCCGGGGTCTCGAAATCGCCGGTCTCGTTACCGTCGGCGTCGAGGATGGCGCGGACATTGATGCCCTGCACAATGTCCTCGCGACGGTCGATGTCGTGGGTGAGATCATCGAGACCGGCCTCGACGTCGGTTTCGCGGACATTGCTGTCCGAGAGGCGGATGCGATTGAAGGGAATGTCGCGCGAGCGTGAGAAGACGATCATCACGGTGGCGGGTTTCTTCGACTTCCTGGCAGCTTTGGCCATGGTGGTTTCTCCGTGACGGGCGGCCGAGACCCTCTCTCGACCTTCCAACCCGTCACGAAATCCCCAACCCCTCTCTTACTCTCGACCAAGCCGCGCGCACGACGCTACCAGTCGAAGCGCTGCGGCCGCTCCGCATTCACGCGGTATTTCCGGCGCAGCGTGAGGATCGCTGCCTCCTGCCGGTCGATCTTGCGCCGAAGCCGGTCAAGATCCGGCCCCGCGACTGCCATGAGGCGATCGAGCACCTGCCGATATTCCGCTTCGTGAGCGCCTGTCCAGCGGCTCATACGCCGGTGGTAGTGCCGGGATTTCGGGCGCAGACGAATCGTCTCGCCCTCGGCGCGAGTGCTCAGTGCGCGCTCGGCAAGCGCGAGATTGCGCCGCGCATCCGCAAGTGCGTCCTCCATGCGCGCCAGCAGCAAGCGCAAACGATCAGGAGGCATCATCACGCTGTCCTCCGTCGTCAGGTGAGGTGGGTCTATGCCAGCGGCGGAAGCGCATCAGGCACCCTCCCGCCGCGCACGCGCCGCGGCATAGATGATCCGTTCGGCACTCCGGATGCTGCCGGCTTCCCGCGCAGCCTCGGCCCAGACCGAAATCGGAAAGTCACCGGAAAAGAAAATGTCGCGCTCGATACCGAGTCCGAAAGGCAGGCGCACCGAGGCCATCTCCTCGAGCGAGAAATAGCCAAGCTCCGGCTCGCCGAGATCGGCCAGGCCAAAGAGGATGTCGCCGTCGGGATCGAGTTCAGTCGCCAACCAGACGCCGGCGCCAAGCGGGTTGAAGAATTTGACGACCGGCACATGATCTGTGTCGCGCTGGCGGCCATTGGCGAGAAGCTGCGCGCGCAGCTCGTCCGTCAGGAGGATCATGCTGCCCTCCTGTTGATAGCGGTCTCGGGCGCGGCTGGCAGCTTCTCGTCTTCCGGCAGGAAGGACAGCAGCCAGTCGGCCGCTTTGCTCGCCTGCGAGGCGGCACGTACGATGGCGCGGGAATCTTCGCGAAGCGCTTCAAGCCACGCCCCGATATAATCCGCGTGACGCACGGTAGGCACAATACCGAGCGCAGCGCAACTGTAGGCCGCGATCAGTTCGGCTGTGATTTCTTCGACCGAATAGAGCCTGGTCCCGAACGAGCCGGACAGGTCACGGTTCAACCGGCTGTGATGGCCACTGGCGTGACCGAGTTCGTGCAGGGCCGTCCGGTGCCAGTTAATGGGCTCGAAATACGCCTGCGGCGGCGGGACCATCACATAGTCCTGGGACGGGACGTAGAAGGCCCGGTTGCCGCCGATGCGGAAGTCGACGCCCGTCGCCCTTATCAGCGCCTCGACCTTCGGCTCGATCAGGCCGGGCGGTGGCGGCGGTGCGATCGTCGCGATATCGTCGGGCAACCCGTCGCACTGCGTCACGTTGAATACCGTGTACCGCTTCAGAAACGGGATGGCATGGGCTTCGTCGCCGGCCTCGCGAGCACGACGCTTCTCGTCTTCCGGGGTGAAGCGGTCGGCATAGACGACTGTGGTGCCGCGCTCGCCTTTGCGGACATTGCCCCCAAGCGAGAGGGCCTGGCGAAATGTGAGCCAGCCCTGGCAGGGAAAGCCGTGCTCAATGACAGCGCCCCAAAGGATGAGCACGTTGATACCGCTGTAGGTGCGGGAGGTCGTGGCGTTTTTTGGCAGGCCCAGCGGCGCCCTGGCGGCCGACGTACCCCAGGGCTGCACCCACGGCACGCGACCGGCCTCCAGTTCGGCGATGATTTTGGTGGTGATCTCGTCATAAAGGTTCGCCCGGTCCGAGCCGGTGCGAACGCTGCGATCATGTCTGGACATTGCGGTTCTCCGCGACGGGCACCGGAAGACTCTCCTCCAGCCCTCAACCCGTCACGGCAAACCCGTCCGCACTCTCAACTCTATCGGCGATTGACCTGGTGACGGGCAGCGTCCCGCTCACAATGTTGAGCGTGAGCACCAGCAACTCGCAGCCTGTCGCACTATCACATCAAGTAAGAACCGCAGGTGGCCAAGACCCGCCCGCGTTTCTTCAGATCGTTGGGCCGCGCATCGGATTGATGATCTCGACGTCGGTGAAGTCCTTTTCATTGTCGGTGACGACGACGCATCCATTGGCTTCGGCAATGGCAGCGATGATGGTGCCGAGTGTACTTCTCGGCCGGCCGCCAGCTTTCCCGTCGGTCATCAAGCGCGCCCAGATCAGGGCGGCGGGCTCGTCGAAGGACAGAACGCGGCCGGCGAACAGCGCCTGCGGACCCTCGGGGCCGCCGAACCAGTCTTCCAGATCGTTGCGTCTCTTGCCTGCCGGCTTTTCGAGAATGCTGCGCCGGATTTCCGCGACGGTCAGCGACGCGATGTAAAGGTCGTCGTCATTCTGATCGGCCATCCACGCGAGAAGCGATTCCGATGGTGACGGCTTGGTGACACTGCTGATGATGTTGGTGTCGAGCAGATATCGCTTCAAATGTCGGTATCCTGCCCAGCCTCGTGGGAGCACGTGAGATCGAGGTCAGCCCCGACGAGCGGAGACCGGCGCAGCGCGGCGAGGATGCCGCCTTTCCTTGATTCGTCACCGGCCATGCTCTTGCTGACGGCAGTGCGGAGCCGCGAGGCTTCGGGCGTGTCCTCGGTAAGACGTTTGGCGAGCGACCGGATGAGGTCGCGATCGGTGTCGCGGCCGAGCACCTCGAAACGCACAAGGCCCTTCTCGCTGAGGCGAGAGCGATAGTTTTGAATTGCACGGCGCTGCGAGCTTCCCAAGGTTGATCTCCGGAAATATTTCCAGTAATATAACCAGAGAAATCGAAGCGCGCAACGTCGCATTGCCGCGCGAAGTCGGCGGAACGCAGGGAGTCGGATCGGTGGTCGATTGGCGGAAGATAGCGGAACGACAGGGTCTTGGCGGGTCGCCGATTGTGCGCTGTGGCACGCTGGAATTTGCTTCCTCGTGCTTCCCCCCTGCTTCCCTGCTTGCATGGGCGAGGCCGGGGAAGCAGAAAACGCCCCGAAGGGCGTTTGCTAAATGCTTGATTTCCCGAAGGAAAATTGGAGCGGGCGAAGGGATTCGAACCCTCGACCCCAACCTTGGCAAGGTTGTGCTCTACCCCTGAGCTACACCCGCTCGCACGGCCTTGAGCCGCAAGCCGCGCCTATATGGCCGAAGCGCACGGCGATTGCAACAGGGAAATCGACGCCATTCTAGCCAGAATGGATGAATTTCGAACCATCCTATGGATTTACAACCGCCGCCGCTTAACAGCGCACATCGCATCTTGTCTTGCAGTGCAGCTTGGCCGTAAACGGCGTTCAGCGTTCTCAGGAAAGGCTCGCCATGCCGAAGACCGAATCCGATCTGCTTGCCTTTCTGGCGCAACTTGGCGTCGCCGTCACCACCAAGCGCCATCCCGCCCTTTTTACCGTGGCCGAGTCGCAGGCGCTGCGCGGCGAGATAGCCGGCGGCCACACAAAGAACCTGTTCCTGAAGGACAAGAAGGATAACTTCTTTCTCGTCACCGTAGGCGAGGAGGCTGACGTCGATCTCAAGCAGATCCACCACCTGATCGGCGCCGCCAGCCGCGTTTCCTTCGGCAAGCCTGAGAAGCTGATGGAACTGCTCGGCGTCGTTCCGGGCGCCGTAACGGTGTTCGGACTTCTCAATGACGTGGAAAGCAAGGTCAAGGTGGTGCTCGACGAGACCCTGATGGAGAACGCCGTGATCAATGCGCACCCATTGACCAATGAAGCGACAACATCGATTGCAGCCGAGGATCTGGTCAAATTCATCAAGGCAACCGGGCACGATCCTGTTATCTTGAAAGTCTCGGCTTGATCGCCACATTGGGTACCGAAAAACTTCCCACCGGCGCTTCGATCCGCTCGCGTGGTTTGACCGACAGGATGAAAAAATGAGCGACAGCAATCCGTTCGGTGGCGCAGGCCAATATGCGACCACGGTTCAATACGGCAATAGCGGCGGCGAGCCCGGCGCAGTTCAACCGGCCGGTGCTGTGGCGCTGGTCAAGGATACGACCACGGCGGGCTTTGCCACCGACGTGATCCAGGAATCGCGCAAGCAGCCTGTTCTGGTGGACTTCTGGGCGCCGTGGTGCGGCCCCTGCAAGCAACTGACCCCGCTTCTGGAAAAGGCGGTCGAAGCCGCCGGCGGCAAGGTCAAGCTCGTCAAGATGAACATCGACGAGCATCCTTCTGTAGCCGGCCAGCTGGGCATCCAATCCATCCCCGCGATCATCGCTTTCAAGGATGGCCAGCCGGTAGACGGGTTCATGGGCGCGATTCCCGAAAGCCAGATCCGGGATTTTATCGAGAAAGTCGGCGGCAAGGCAGACGACGGCAAGGCAGCGATAGCCGATGCGCTTGCCGCAGCCGCGGAAGCGCGCTTTGCGGGCGACCTGCAAACCGCAGCCGACATCTATGACGCCGTGCTCCAGCAGGCGCCTGATACGGTCGAAGCCATTGCCGCGCTGGGCGATCTGCTTTTTGACGCCGGCGACACCGTGGGCGCAGATGCTGTTCTGGAACGCGCTCCGGAAGACAAGCGCGACGCCCCCGAACTTGCCGCCTTGCGGGCAAAAATGGCATTGGCGGCGCAGGCTGCCAATCTCGGCAATCCGGCGGAACTCGAACGTCGACTGGAGCAGAATCCGAAGGATCATCAGGCGCGGTTCGACCTCGCCATGATCCAGAATGCGAAGGGTGAACGCGACAAGGCGGCCGATAGCCTGCTCGCCATCGTCAAGGCCGACCGAACCTGGAATGACGACGGAGCGCGTGCCCAATTGCTGCAGTTTTTTGAAGCCTGGGGCATGGCCGATGAAGTGACCTTGTCGGCGCGGCGAAAATTGTCGTCGGTGCTTTTTTCTTAAGGCTGGCTCTGTTCGGGCAATACCGAGACGGGATTGAATTTTCGTCTCATCTGGTGATTTGCTGGTGCGCGCAAGGACGCGCTGGCCTTGACGCATCCGATATGCACCAGTTGACACGGCGCCGGTCTTGGCGCGCAGCGGAGACACGACATGCAGGTGGGAAATGCACGTTATCGGAGCGAAGCGGACTTGCCGCATTCGGTTCCCGTGTTTCCCCTTGAAGGTGCGCTGCTGCTGCCGGGTGGCAGGCTGCCGCTTAACATCTTCGAGCCGCACTATCTGCAGATGATCGACCATGCCGTCGCTTCGGACCGGCTGATAGGCCTTATCCAACCTAGCCTTGACGGCGCGCTTCGCGACGATGCAACGCCGGAACTGTGCAGCGTCGGATGTTTCGGACGGCTCACTTCGTTCAGCGAAAGTGGCGATGGCCGCTATCTGATCGCGCTGCAGGGCGTGTGCCGCTTCAGGGTCGTGCACGAGCTTGCCGTAAAGACGCCGTTTCGCCAGTGTCGGGTCACGCCCTTCCTCACCGACCTCGACGAGGACCGGGCTGCAAGCGAGGTGGATCGCCCGGCGCTGCTCAAGGCTTTTCGAGCTTATCTCCAGGCCAATGATCTCGAGGCCGACTGGGAAAGCGTCAGCCGGGCCGGCGACGCGATTTTGGTCAATGCGCTGTCGATGATGGCACCGTACGGGCCGGCCGAAAAACAGGCACTGCTTGAGGCTGCGGATCTGAAGACGCGGGCCGAGACGCTGATTGCCATCACAGAGATGGCGCTGGCACGCGACAACGATGAATTCGGATCGAGCTTGCAATAGGCTGGAGGATCACATGGCGGAACGTAGTGAGCGCAAATCGCAGGTCGACCCCAAGCTTCTGGAACTGCTTGCCTGCCCGCTGACCAAGGGGCCGTTGAGCTGGGATGCGGAGCGCAGCGAACTTGTGTCCAGGCTGGCGCAGCTTGCCTATCCGGTCAGGGACGGTATTCCGATCATGCTGCCTTCGGAGGCGCGTTCGGTTTCGATCGAGAAAAAACAGCCTTGAATATCATTGGAAGTTGCGCCCTTTCGGCATGACGTTTCGCGCCTTTCGAGCCATTGCCTCGTGATCCCGGTGAGACGAGCCTTTGCGCTCTGTCTCATTTTGCCGCTTCTTCCAAGGCAGGCCGGCCTTTGATGGAATCGGCGTTGCCCGATTCTCTTCCAAAAGCGTAGCCAGCCAGGGCGAGAGGTCATCGATCCGGTCGGCAACGATATGGATCACGTTCGATTCCGATTGCAGCTTGCCGGTGACGCGCACGAAGCGTGAGCCCATGATGACGGGGCGAAAGCGGTCGAATATGCGCGGCCAGATGATGACGTTGGAGACGGCGTCCTCATCCTCCAGCGTCAGGAAAATGGCGTTGCCCTTGCCCGGCCTCTGGCGCACCAAAACAAGCCCGGCAACTGAAATGCGCCGGCCGTCGGGAACAGACGTCAGGACAGCGTTCGGCGTGACGCCTGCCTCGTTCAGTTGCTTGCGCACGAAGGCGACCGGATGAGCCTTCAACGACAGGCCGAGGGACCGATAGTCATGGATGACATGCTGGCCCAAAGGCATTTCGGGCAAAGTCGCCTTGGGCTCCAGGTCGGGCAGGTTCACAGTCGGCCGATCGAACAGCGGCAGCTTTTCGGCCGCGCTTTTGCGGTCCAACGCCCGCACCGCCCAAAGTGCCGACCGGCGGTCGAGGCCAATGGAGCGAAAGGCATCTGCCTCGGCCAACTTCTCGATCTCATCGACATCGAGGCCGGAACGCAGCCAGACATCGCGCACCGATTGATACCCTTCGCCACGCCTCGCGCAAAAGATTTCCATGCGATCCAGCGAAAGGCCCTTGATCTGCCGGAAGCCGAGGCGGACGGCATGGGAGGTGCGGATAACGCCGCGCATTTCGGCATGGCGCTTGAGAATGCGCCCAGGGTCGAACGAAGCTTTTTCAAGCAGGCAATCCCAGGTGGAAAAATTGATATCGACCTCGCGGACCTCGACGCCATGGTCGCTTGCATCGCGCACGAGTTGGGCCGGCTGGTAGAAACCCATGGGCTGCGAATTCAGGATCGCGGCGCAGAACACATCCGGATAGAAGGTCTTGAACCAGCAGGAGGCATAGACCAACAGCGCGAAGGAAGCAGCATGGCTTTCGGGAAAACCGTAATCGCCGAAGCCTTCGATCTGCTTGAAACAGCGCTCGGCAAACTCCTGCTCATAGCCCCGCGCCACCATCCCGCTGATCATCCGGGTTTTGTATTTATCTATGGTGCCATTGCGCTTGAATGTCGCCATTGCCCGGCGTAGCTCGTCGGCTTCGCCCGGCTTGAAGCCGCCGGCAACCACCGCAAGCCGCATCGCCTGCTCCTGGAAAAGCGGCACCCCTTTTGTCTTGCCAAGGATTTGTTCGAGTTCGGGTTTTGGGTACTCGACTTTCTCCTTCCCTTCGCGCCGCCGCAGATAGGGATGCACCATGTCGCCCTGGATCGGACCGGGGCGAACGATGGCGACCTCGATGACGAGATCGTAGAATTCTCTCGGCTTGAGGCGAGGCAGCATCGACATCTGGGCCCGGGATTCGATCTGGAACACGCCCAGCGTGTCGGCACGGCAGATCATGTCGTAGACCCGCACATCTTCCTTGGGGATCGTATCGAGATCGACGATGGGACGCCCGCTCTTTTCGTCCCTGGCATCATAGTGTTGTTTCAGGAGCTGGAAGGCGCGCTTCAGGCAGGAGAGCATGCCGAGCGCCAGAACATCCACTTTCAGGATCTTAACGGCATCCAGATCATCCTTGTCCCATTCAACCATCTTGCGTTCGTCCATCGCCGTCTTGACGATGGGCACGATCTCGTCGAGCCGGTCTCTGGTGATGACGAAGCCACCGACATGCTGGGACAGATGGCGGGGAAAGCCCATGATCTGGTTGGCATGGGTGAGGACATGCCTGGTCAACGGCTCGGCCTGGTCAAGGCCGCCCGCCTTGGTTTCCCTTTCGCCGAGCGTGGCGGAATACCAGCCCCAGATGGACCCGGACAAGGCGCTGCGCACATCTTCCGACAGGCCCATCACCTTGGCCACTTCGCGAAGCGCCGAGCGCCCCCGATAGCTGACGACGGCGGCGGCCAGCGCCGTGCGCTTGGCGCTGTATTTCGAATAGATGTACTGCATGACTTCTTCACGCCGTTCATGCTCGAAATCGACGTCGATGTCCGGTGGTTCATTTCTTTCCTCGGAAATGAAGCGCTCGAACAGGGAATTGATTTCCTTTGGCCCCACCTCGGTAATGCCGATGCAGTAGCAGACGACCGAGTTGGCGGCGGAGCCGCGGCCCTGGCAGAGGATGTCCTTGCTGCGCGCAAACTGGACGATGTCGTGTACGGTCAGGAAATAGCGCGCATAATTCAGCCGCTTGATGAGGGCCAGTTCCTCCCGGATACGTTTTTGTACGTCGACTTCGGTTCCCGTTGGAAAGCGTCTGGCCGCACCTTCCCAGGCCAATCTCTCCAATTCTTCCTGTGGCCCGAGGCCTGATTGCGTTGGCTCGTCGGGGTAATTGTATTGAAGTTGAGCCAGCGAAAAGGACAGTTCTCCGGCAAAGCGCAGCGTTTCGGCCAGCGCCTGCGGGTGCCGGCGGAAAAGCCTCGCCATTTCTCCCGGTAGCTTCAGGTGGCGTTCGGCATTGGCTTCAAGCGCCAATCCGGCTTCCGCGACGGGTGTGTTCAGCCGGATCGCGGTGATCACGTCCTGCAGCGGGCGACGCTCCGGCGCATGGTAAAGTACGTCGTTCGTAGCCATCAACGGCAGCTTGGCAGCGGCAGAGACGGCGGCGGCCTGCTCGATACGGAAGCGATCATTGCCTCGATAGTCGGGTGCGACAGCCAGCCGAAGCGCCTTGCCGAAGCGGGCCTTCAGCCGGTGCAGCAAGGCAAGATCGTCCGTCGGCGCGACCAGTTCCGGCAGGATGGCCAGTGACATGTCCTCACCCCATTCCAGCAGGTCGTCGAGATGAAGAAGGGTCGCGCCCTTTTCGGTTTCCTCACGCAGATTGGCCTGGGTCAACATGCGGCACAGGTGCCCCCATCCCTTGCGATCCCGCGGATAAGCGAGAATGTCGGGAGTACCGTCGGCAAACACCAGCCTGCAGCCCGGATGATACAGGTACTCGATTTCATCTGCGTCGGGCGACGGCTTTATATGCTTTGACTGGCTCCATGCGCGCACCACCCCGGCAACGGTATTGCGGTCGGCCAGACCCATGCCGGCATGGCCGAGAAGGCAGGACGCCAGCACCAGTTCCTCCGGGCGAGACGCGCCGCGCAGGAATGAGAAATTCGATTGCACACCGAACTCCACATAGGCGGGGGTGATGCGTGCGTTCATGCGAAGATCCCATGCATGAACCAGCGCGGCGCAGGCTCCATGCCATCGTAGAGACCCTGGCGGTAGAGCCAGTAGCGGCGGCCGTCGACATCCTCGATGCGGAAGTAATCGCGCGTCGGGGCTTCCTTCAACCACCACTCCGAAGCGATCCGTTCCGGCCCTTCGGCGCGAACGACCTTGTGCAGCGCGCGCCGCCAACGGAACTGCCGTGGTGGACCTTCCGGCATTTCGGTGACCGGCACGTCAATCGGCTCGGGGGACCGGAAAAGACGTATGGGGCGCTGCAACGAAGGAATGGGGGGCGTTGCGTCACTACGCGACCCGGCCGCGGACTTTCCGGACGCTTCGAAAGGAACCATTGCCACCGCACGCTCGGGGCTGTGGCTCGCCACGTTGGCGGCTTGCAGAATGGTGCCTTGTCCCAGCCGGGCGTTGATCCGGTCCGTGAACAGGGCAATGCTCGCAGCCTCGTCCGGCATCTCCCCGGCAAGGTCGATCTGGCTGGTTTCATATGCGGCACTTGTCAGGACGCACAGTCGCACAAGGTCGAAACCGTAACCGGCGTCAAAGCCGTCACCGACCGCGATCAGCCTTTCGTGGAACAGCTTGTGGACCAGTTGCGGTTCCCGAACCGGTTGCGATGTGCGCACCCTCAACCGCGTTACCGCGCCGTCCACCCTGAACAGCAAAAGCTCGAGCTCACGCACACCTTCGCCGCGCCTCTCCAGATCGGCTTGCAAGGTTGCGGCGAGGGCTTTCACCAACAGTTCTATGTCCTCGGCCAGCATGATCGGCTCGGCGAGATGGCGCTCGGCGGAGAGGGCCGGGACCGGCATTCGTGGCGATACCGGCTCTTCCAGGCGTCCCAGCGCCCTGTCGAGATGCAGGAGAAGCTTCGAGCCGAAGCGGCGCATCAATGGCGCGCGCTGCAGACCCATGACCGCCCCGACTGTCCATAGGCCGACGCTCTCCAGGCTGGTGCGGATTGCAGGCTCGATGCGCAGGGCAGATAACGGCAACGGGGCTAGCAAGGCCGCCTCGTCACTGGCGCTAACGATGCGTCCGCTTGCAAAGCGTGCTGCCGCCCAGGCCGTTCCGGTTGTCGAGGCGATGCCGATGCGAACGTCAAAACCCTGCTGGAAAAAGCGCACGGACATATCGTCCAGCATCGCACGCTCGCCGCCGAACAGATGCGCGCAGCCGGTGATGTCGAGAAACAGGCCGTCCTCGCCGTCCAGCGACACCAGTGGCGTATAACGGTCGCACCAGTCGGCCAGCCCTTCAAGCAGGCTGTGATCGGCTTGAGGATCGGTCTCGACCGCATCGATCGCCGGATGCATGGCACGCGCGTCGGCCAGCCCCATGCCACGCTTCAGGCCAAGCGCCTCAGCCTGCTTGTCGAGTGCGGCGATGCGTTGTGCGTTCTGCTGGCGATGGCTGAGCACCAGCGGCGGGCGCGAAACCGGTGGCCGAGACCGCCAGGCGCGGCCCAGACGCTGTCGCCATATTCGCTCCGCGGCGAGGTAGGGAAACCACAGGGACAGGATTCTCTGCCCTTTCACCATGCCGCCGTCCAACAGGGTCACGGTTTTCGTCGCCGTGTCTTTCGTTGCCGTGTCTTTCGTTGAATGAGCGTTCATCGAAGTTCCACTCCAATATGAATTTTCCCCAACGGCCCGTGCGGCTCTTGCTCACCGAAACCGCAAAGGCAGGCAGGCCGATCGATCCGTCGAGAGGGCCATCAAGCGTGCTGCGCGGTGCCGAAGCCGCTGGCTCGACAACCAGTCGGATGGGCGCGGCCGTCGGTTCCGCCAATGCTGCCTGACGCAGCAAGAGAACCGGCTTTGCGGCTTGCTGCGCCCGGGCGTGCAGCCTGCGGCTTGCAGTGAGGTCGAGGCGTTGTGGATTGCCGCGGATTTCCAGCACCACCGCCGAAAGCGCGGTGAGCCGCGCCGCTTCCTCCGCCACCCAAAGGGCATCGGCTAGCTTGGGCACCTCGCAAAAGAGAAGGCTTTGCGGAGCCATGCCGAACAGACATTGCAAGCCCCTGGAGTAGGGAAAGCCGCCCTCCTGCCATGCTTGCGCGGTGCCGATCCATAGCGCCGGACCAGCAGCCTGTTGGCAATAGTCCAGCCTGCCTAAAAGCGCCATCGCGAAGCCTGATACGGCGCCGGTGTCGCGTGTTTCAGGGCCATGGATTTCGGTCAGCGCGGCTTTCAAAAGCCCGCCGCCCAATGTGTCATCAAGGCTCTCTACACCAGTGGCAAGCAGGGCTTCGCTTCTCGCCGAGCCACCGTGCCGTACAAGAATCCGGTCGCCGGTGCCAGATGCGGTGGAAGGTGCGCCGGCCGGAACGTCGAAGCGTTCCGGCAGCGTTCCTTCAATCCTCGCTATCTGGCGGCGCAGGGAAAAAATGGTCTCCCGCGCCATGACGCCTGTCGTCATGACGATCGATTTCCAGAGCAATTGTTCCTGTTATGTTCTTATGGATTCCAGAGCTTGATGTAAGAGTCAAGCAGGCTGAAGCGGAATTTATTCCTCTTGTGGCGAGAGGGCTGCGTCCGTGGACGAGCTTGCCGTTTGCCGAGTGGCGCGCAAAAGCCTATATGCGCCGGGCAAAGGATACAGAATGGCCCGCATCTACAAGACCCGCAACTGGCACGGCGAACTTTCGCCTTCCATCGAAGAGCTGGAGTTGCTGGCGCTGGAGGCTTACGCGCATCTTCCCGAGGAATTCCGCAAGCTGACCGGCGAGATCGTCATCCAGATCGCCGAGTTCCCGACCGACGAGATCATGGACGACCTTTCGCTCGAAACGCCGTTCGACCTGCTTGGCCTGTTCGAGGGCCGTGGCATCGCCGAACGCTGGAACCCGGCGACCGGCGAAGGTCCGAACCGCGTCACGCTCTACCGGCGCGCCATCCTCGACTACTGGGCGGAGAACGAGGAAGCGTTGGGCGATATCGTCAACCACGTCCTCATCCACGAGATCGGCCACCATTTCGGCCTCTCCGATGACGACATGGAGCGCATCGAAACGGCTGCGGGATAGTGCTTCCGGCCCTCTGGATTACCCGGCCTTCTAAATCACGTTGAGTTCCCGAAACGCCCGGCCTTCCGCAACCCGCTGATAGGCAAAGGCCGAGCAATCGACCGTGCGATAGCCGCCATGCACGATCAGTTCCGCCATCGCCTTGCCGACTGCCGGCGCCTGCTGCAGGCCGTGGCCGGAAAAGCCGTTGGCGAAAATGAAGTTGCCGACTTCCGGATGCGGACCGATCACGGCGTTCTGGTCGAGCGTGTTGTAGTCGTAGTGACCGGCCCAGGCGCGCGTCATCCTGATCGCCTCGAAGGCCGGGACGCGGGTGGCCAGCACCGGCCAGATCTCGTTTTCGAACAGGCCCCATTCCGGCTCGAAATCGGCCGGATCGGCAGCCCGTTCGCCGTCTTCCGATTCGGCCCCGCCGGTGATGTAGACGGAGCCTTCCGGCCGCCACCAGATGCCGCTCGGATCGACGATCAACGGCATGTCGGCGAAACGGTCGTGCGCCTCGAAAACGAAGACGTTGCGCTTGCGCGGCTCGACCGGCAGTTCAAGTGCGGCCATCGCCGCCACCTTGCCGGCATTCGGCCCGGCCGCGTTGACGACGATGCCTGCCTCGAGCGTTTCGCCATTGTCGAGCGTCACGCCGGTCACGCGGTTGCCTTGCCGGGAAATTGCGGTGACGGAAGCGGTGATGAAATCCACCTTCCTGCTGCGCAGCGCCTTGCGGAACAGGTGCAGATAGGCGTGGGCGTCGAACCAGCCTTCGCCGCTCAGGCCATAAGCGCCGCCGCTGATGCCTTCGCCCGACAGCCAGGAAAAGCGGCGCGTCAGAGCGCCTGTATCCTCCAGCACGATGTCGGCGCCTTCGGCGACCTGCGCGTCGTGATTGGCCTTGAGCACGGGCAGGCCGGTTTCGCTGGCGAGGATGAGATAGCCGCTCTCGTGGAAGTCGATCTCGGCGTCGGGGCCGAATTCTTCCTTCAGCCGCCGGAACAGTTTTAGCGTGAACTGCGACAGGCGGATGTTTTGCGGGATCGAGAATTGTTGGCGGATGGACGCCGCCGAAAGCGTCGTCGCCGAATGGGTGAATTGCGGGTCGCGCTCGACGAGTGCGATGGAGCCGGAAAAACCCTCGTCGCGGAGATAATAGGCAAGCGAGGCACCGACGATTGCGCCGCCGATGATCACGATATCGTAGTTCGCCATGCCGCTGGACCCGTTTGTGCCACTGATGAAACAGCTTTCGCCACTTTGCTGCAAGCTCTTGCAAGGGCCAGCTTTGCCGGGCAAGAAGACCAGATGCCCCAGAACCCGATCCGCCCGCGCCGTTCCGTTCTTTACGTTCCAGCCTCGAATGACAAGGCGCTGGCTAAGATCGCAACGCTCGCCTGCGATGCCGTGATCGTCGACCTGGAGGACGCGGTGCTTCCTTCCGAGAAGGTGGCGGCGCGCGAAAAGCTTGCCGGCATCATGGCCAATCGGCCGGAGCGGCGTTGCGAAATGGTGGTGCGCATCAACGCTTTGAGTGGCCAGTGGGGAGCCGACGACCTTGCCGCTGCCGCCGCCTGCGAGCCGGACGCCATCCTGTTGCCCAAGGTCGATACCGCCCGCGATATTCTTGAAGCCGGCGATGTCCTCGACGATGCCTTCGCGCCGGACGAGGTCAAGCTGTGGGCGATGGTCGAAACGCCGAAGGCGCTGATGAACATCGGCGCTATTGCCGAGCTTGGCCGCGACCCCGCTTCGAGGTTGAGTTGTTTCGTTGCCGGAACGAACGATCTGGTCAAGGAAACGGGCATCCAGGCCACGCCCGACCGTCGCTATCTGGTGCCTTGGCTGATGCAGATCGTGCTGGCGGCCCGGGCCGGCGGCATCGATGTCGTCGACGGCGTGTTCAACCATTTCAGCGATGCCGTCGGTTTCGCCCGCGAATGCGCGGAAGCGGCCGCCATGGGCTTTGACGGCAAGACCGTCATCCATCCGGCTCAGATCGAAGCGGCCAACGCCGCCTTTTCGCCCTCGGCTGCGGCGCTGGCGGAAGCCAAGGCGATTGCCGAAACATTCGCTCTGCCCGAAAACGCCGGCAAGGGCGTGGTCGTGCTGGGCGGCAGGATGGTCGAGCGGCTGCATCTGGCGCAGGCCGAAAAACTGCTGGCGAAAGCCGTCGGCATCGGCGCATGATTGCCGCAGCAACGTCCTTATCCATTTCCATCAGGGAAAAGACATGAGACTCTACCGTTTCCTCACCGCCATCGACGACGCCACTTTCTGCCACAAGGTGACGGCGGCGCTGAACAAGGGCTGGCACCTCTACGGTTCGCCGACCTATGCCTATGACAAGAAGGAAAAGATCATGCGCTGCGGCCAGGCCGTGGTGAAGGACATCGAAGGCCAGGAATATGTGGCCGGAGAGACCAAGCTCAGCGACTGGTGAGAGTCGTACTTCCTCGTTGCCACGCCCGGCTAACGCCGTCTGGAGTTCTTTGCCCCGCCTTTAAGCTCTCTCGCTACGCTCGTCGCTGGCGGGGACCCCGGATGGCCCGACGGCTGACGGAGGTTGTGCATCATGGTTGCCACGCCCGGCTAGAGCCGTCTGGCCATTGTCAAAGAACTGACCTCGATTGAGAGGTCGGGAGGACGGGCGGCCGTTCGGTCGCTCGTTTAGTTAAGTAGTGCGGCCTTGCGGCCGCCCGTCCGGTGGTCTTGCCTCACCGGGGGCAGCACTCACGCCGAAGGCCCCGATCAAGGCCCGGACTTGGGGGCTCATCACCCAGCCGCACACCGTCATGCGGCCAATCCGGCACCGACGCCCTTCCCTGATACCCGGTGCGCACCAGGTCTCCCGCAAGGGCGATGGGGCTGAGTATGGGGGAGGCTGAAAGGGTGGGGACAAGTGGGGTGGAAGATTTTTGGGAGAATGAGCGGGATCAAGGGGTTGGGTGGAGCGTGGCCCGAGTTTGATCCACACCCGGATAGCTCAGCGCTGCCCCTCACCCTTACCCTCTCCCCGTAAACGGGGAGAGGGAGACGTCAGCGGTTGCGCTCAACCTCCCATCCGACTTCGCTTCGCTCGAAAGTGAATTCCGGGATGACAAAGCGGAGGACTTGCGCGCTCCCCGACCGGGGCGGCGGGGCGGAAGGGTGGCGTTCACTCAAGCGCCAAAGTGGTGACGACAAGGTGCAATCACCAATCAGGTCTGGCCTGGGCTGGAAACTCAGCCGCCGAACATGCCGAGCAGGCGCTTCTTCAGCTTGGACACCGTGCCGTCCGACTGCGCGGTCTGCACCTCGGCGGCAGGTGCTGCTTCGGCCGGCGGCTGGGCAGCCACCGCGGCGGGCTGTTCCTTGGCAGCCTTGGCTGCGGCCTTTTCGGCGGCGAGCTGCTGCTGCGCAAGCTCCTTGGCGGCCTTAGCTGCCGCAGCGGCGGCAATCTTTTCTTCCTCGGCCTTTTGCTTTGCGGCCTTCTCGGCGTCGAGTGCTGCCATCTTTCGCCCTGCCGGTGAATCGATGCGCCCCATGCGCGTTGTCGTTTCCGTAATCGAGCCGTCGGAATTCAGCGACGGCGGCTCCATCGTCACGCGCTCGCCGCGAGCCCGCTTGCGCGTCCAGTCCGAGACGATGTTTGCTTCCTTGATGCCGGCAATGGTCGGCTTCGGTGCCGGTATCGACGAATTGACGGCGCTGTTGAAGGCCGCCTCATAGGTGCTCTGATAAGCGCCGTAGGCCATCTTCAGCGAATCGGGCTGCGTGCTTGCGGGGCATGTGCCGGAGGGATTGAAGCTCTGGCCTTCCGCCGCCACCTGGTTGAAGACGTAGCGCTTCTCGCACACGTCCACCTTCGGCGGCACCTTGGTCACTTCGAAATTGTCGTAGCCGACCTTCAGCATCTTCCAGAACTCGTAGTTCGGGTCGCTGCGGTAGCGCGCCATGTTGGCGGCGGTCATGCGGAACGGAAACGCCTGGATCTGGAACTCGGTCTGTCCGCCCTTGAAGGCGTCGCGGCCGAACGCATAAATCTCCTCGATCTGCGGATCGGTCATCGAATAGCAGCCGGACGACGAGCAGGCCCCGTGCACCATCAGGTTCGAGCCGGTGCGGCCGTTGGCGCGGTCATAGGCGTTGGGATAGCCGATGTTGAAGGCCAGGTGATATTGCGAGTTCGGCTTCATCTGCGCCGGGCGCACCGTGTAGAAGCCCTCCGGCGCCTGGCGGTCGCCCTCGGTGTATTTCGGCCCGAGCTTGCCCGACCATTTGCAGATGTCGTAGCTGGCGACGATATCGTAGCGCCCGTTGCTCTTCTGCTTCCAGATTTCGAGCTTGCCCTCTTCCTTGAAGATGCGGGCCATTACCGGCGACGTCCGGCTCATGCCCTTCTTGCTCATCTCGGCAAGGATTTTCGGCGAAAGCTGGCGGTTGGCGTGCTGGGGTGCGAAATCGCCAACGGACGATTCGGTGCAGCCGGCTACGCCGAGCGCTGCCACCAGAAGTCCAGCCTGAGCAATTTTGGCGAACAAGGATGCCGTTTTCGTCATTTTTCCCATGCCCCGGCTTCAAGCCGGGCCGACCCACTGAACATTGACGGACCCTAAGCCCGTTAACCTTGAAAATTCCTTACCGCAAGTGGGGCGAAAAACCTCTCACTGCTTTGTCACTGGGCCAAACCGGCGGCATTTTTGTGGCGCAACTGCGCACCACTCTCGGCGCATTCACAGCTCAGACCATCTGGAAATTCGCTCTGGCGAGGCAAATGGTGTGGTTTTCGAGAACCGGAGCGTACTTTAGAGGCTGCGGCCCATGGCCAGATACTTCTCCCGCCGCTGCTCGCGGAAGTCGGTGTTGGTGCCGGCAAATTCCTTCATCGTCTTCGCGATCAGGTCGCCGGTCGAGGCGATCACCGTCTCCGGCGCGCGGTGCGCCCCGCCGAGCGGCTCGGGAATGATGGCGTCGATGATCTTGAGGCCAAGCAGGTCCTGCGCGGTGATCTTCATGTTGGTGGCGGCATCCTTGGAGCGCGTAGTGTCGCGCCACAGGATCGAGGCGGCGCCTTCCGGCGAAATCACCGAATAGATCGAGTGCTCCAGCATGTAGACCTTGTTGGCGGTGGCAATGGCGATCGCGCCGCCCGAGCCGCCCTCGCCGATGACCACCGAAATCGACGGCACCTTGAGCGCAAGGCAGGCCGACGTGGAGCGGGCGATGGCCTCGGCCTGGCCGCGTTCCTCCGCGCCGACGCCCGGATAGGCGCCTGCCGTATCGACCAGCGTGATCAGCGGAATGGCGAAGCGGTCCGCCAGCTCCATCAGGCGCACCGCCTTGCGGTAGCCTTCCGGCCGCACCGAGCCGAAATTGTGCTTCAACCGGCTTGCCGTGTCGGAGCCCTTTTCCTGGCCGATAATGGCCACCGGTTCGCCCTTGAAGCGGGCAAAGCCGCCGACAATGGCCTGGTCCTCGCCATAGAGGCGGTCGCCGGCCATGGTGGTGAAGTCGGTGAAAAGGGTCTTGATGTAGTCGAGGCAGTGCGGCCGGTCGGGGTGACGCGCCACCTGCACCTTCTGCCACGGGGTGAGCGCCTTATAGGCGTCGCGCAGCGCGTCGCGAGAGCGCTTTTCCAGCCGGGCGATCTCGTCGGCGACATCGACCGCCTCGCCGCTTTCCGCCAGTTTCTTCAGTTCGAGGATCTTGCCTTCGAGATCGGCAACCGGTTTTTCGAAGTCGAGATAATTGTACATTCGTGAGCTGACCAGTGCGCCGGAAACGACGAGGGTTGATGCCCGCCGCTGGATGAGCGGGCGCTAAACATCGTCCTCACATAGCCGTATGAGGGCTAGTCGGCAAGCGGATGGTGGTCATTGACCAGCCGCACAAGCCGCTCCTCCAGCACATGGGTGTAAATCTGCGTGGTCGAGATGTCGGCATGGCCAAGCAAATGCTGGACGGCGCGCAGGTCGGCGCCATTCTGCAAAAGATGGCTGGCAAAGGCGTGGCGCAGCACGTGCGGCGAGACTTTCGCAGCCGATATGCCGGCGCGCGCGGCAAGCCCCTTGAGGTCGCGGGCAAACACCTGCCGGGCCAGAAATCCGGTACCGGATGCCGCCGGAAACAAAAACGGGCTTTCGGCGAAGGCGGGCAAATTCCTCCGTTCCGCCAGCCACGCCTGCATCGCTTCGCGCGCCTTGCCCGACAGCGGCACCATGCGTTCCTTGTCGCCCTTGCCGCGCACCACGAAAAAACGCTCGTCGCGCAGCGCCACCGTCACCGGCAGGCTGACCAGTTCGGAGACGCGCAGGCCCGTCGCGTAAAGCACCTCGACCAGCGCGTGGAGCCTCAGCGCAGCCGCTTGTTCGGCTTTGCCCGACGAAGTGTCGGCAGCTTCCGCTGCCGCACGATCCAAAAGCCGCCCCGTCTCGGCCTCGCTCATCGTCTTGGGCAGCGGACGCCCCCGTTTCGGGCTGTCGAGCGTGCCGGTCGGGTCGTCGGCGCGCAGACCTTCGGCATAAAGGAACTTGAAAAACTGGCGCAGCACCGAAAGCTTGCGTGCCTGCGAGGTCGCCGCAAAGCCTTGCGCGGCCACGCCGTCGAGATAGGCGCGTATGTCGGAAGTACCGGCTTCGGCCAGTCCGCCAGTCATCTCGCCAGAGGCGTCTTCCAGGTCGCGGCGATAGGAGTCCAGTGTGTTTTTCGCAGCACCCCGTTCGGCGCTCATCATCTCGAGGAAGGCTTCGATGCGGGCCGCGCTGTTCATATGAATAGGTCCCGACCCTCGGTTCCGCCCTACTTTTGCGGCAGCAGCTTTTCCGCCGGAATGCGTACGCTGAGTTCAGCCTGCTTCGGCTCGACGAAGATCACCAGCGCGAACATCGCGCCATAGACGATGCCGGCCAGCACAGCGAGGGTAATGATGAAGCGGAACAGTGTCGGCATGAGCTCTGGTGAATCCTGACCCTGTTTTTGCTTGCCGCCCGAATCTGTCTCCTTATGGGACGCCGTTTCCGGCATTTCAAGTCTACAGCAAAGCAACACGCAAGCTTGACGCAACCGGGCTTTTCATGTCGATACGCCAGCGATGAACGCTCAATCCGCAGTCGAAACCGATGTCGATCAGGCTGCCCTGCTGGAAAAGCTGGGGCAACGCTCCATCGTGCTGGTTGGCCTCATGGGTGCCGGCAAGACAGCGATCGGCCGCAAGGTCGCAACCGCCCTTGGCCTGACTTTCATCGACAGCGACCAGGAGATCGAGGACGTCTCGCGCATGTCGATCCCCGAGCTGTTCGAGCTTTACGGCGAGCCGGAATTCCGCGCGCTGGAGCAGCGCGTCATCGCCCGTGTGCTCGAAGCCGGTCCGCAGATCCTGTCCACCGGCGGCGGCGCTTACATGAATGACCATACGCGCGAGGCCATTGCGTCCAGCGCGGTGTCGGTCTGGTTGAAGGCCGACCTCGACCTGTTGATGGAACGGGTGTCGAAGAAGCAGAACCGGCCGCTGTTGAAGAACGACAACCCGCGCGCCGTGCTGGAGCGCCTGATGAACGAGCGCTATCCGGTCTATGCCCTTGCCGACCTGACGGTGGTGACGCGCGACGAGCGCAAGGAAGTCATCGCAGCCGAAGTCATCGAGGCGCTCGACAGGCATCTTTCAGCGGCCAATGAAGCCGAGCCGAACGAGATCAGACCATGAGCGCAGCCGTCACCGTCGAAGTAGGTCTGGGCGAGCGCGCCTATGACATTCTCATCGGCCCCGGCCTGCTTGGGCGTGCCGGCGTGGAGATAGGCAAGCGCCTGCCGGGAACGCGCACCGCCATCGTCACCGATCAAAATGTTGCCGCTGCGCATCTCGACACGCTGACGGAAAGCCTTGCGGCAAGCGGCGTCACGCCGGCGGTCATCACGCTGCCGCCCGGCGAAAAGACCAAGAGTTTTGACGCCCTGCAAGAAGTGGTCGACGGCGTTCTGGCCGCGAAGCTGGAGCGGGGCGATGCCGTCATCGCGCTTGGTGGCGGCGTTATCGGCGACCTTGCCGGCTTTGCCGCCGGCATCGTGCGGCGCGGCATGAACTTCGTCCAGCTTCCGACCTCGCTGCTGGCGCAGGTGGATTCTTCCGTCGGCGGTAAGACCGGCATAAACAGCCCTCGCGGCAAGAACCTCGTCGGCGTTTTTCACCAACCCAAGCTGGTGCTGGCCGACACCGCCGTCCTCGACACGCTGCCCTTGCGCGAATTCCGCGCCGGCTATGCCGAGGTGGCCAAATACGGATTGATCGACCGCCCTCGGTTCTTCGACTGGCTTGAAAACAACTGGCAGGACATTTTTGCCGGCGGCCCGGCCCGCATCGAGGCGATTGCCGAGGCCTGCCGCGCCAAGGCCGACGTGGTGGCGCGCGACGAGTTCGAGACGGGTGACCGCGCGCTGCTCAATCTCGGCCACACCTTCGGCCACGCGCTCGAGGCAGCAACCCGCTACGACAGCGCCCGCCTTGTCCATGGCGAGGGCGTTGCCATCGGCATGGCGCTGGCGCACCGGTTCTCCAGCCGTCTCAACCTTGCCAGCCCCGATGATGCGGCCCGCGTCGAAGCCCATCTCAAGGCCGTCGGCCTGCCTTGGCGCATGGCCGATATTCCGGGCGAATTGCCGAATGCAGAGGCCCTGCTCGGCTTCATTGCCCAGGACAAGAAAGTGCAGCGCGGCGCGCTCACCTTCATCCTGACGCGCGGCATCGGCCAATCCTTCATCGCAAAGGACGTGCCGACCTCCGAAGTGCTCTCCTTCCTCAAGGAGAACCATCCGGCATGAGCGACGCTGGCTGGATCGTTGCAGGCGTGCTCGCGGTCACCGGCCTCGCCGCTTTCCTGCTGCGCGACCGGCTCGCACGGGCGGCAGGCTATGTTCCTCTCGGGCAAACCACGGCAACCAATGGCGAGCGGCGCGAGGAAATCCAGCGCGCCGTCAACGGCAATCGGAACGAAGAACGCAAGCTTGACGACCGCTTCGAACTCGATGAACTCGAAGTCTCCGACGTCATGGTCCATCGCACCAACATGCGCTCGGTCAACGCCGACAACGCGCCGGAGATCGTGGTGCGCGAAATTCTGCAAAGCCCACACACCCGCATGCCGCTCTGGAAAGGCTCGCTCGACAACATCGTCGGCGTGCTGCACGCCAAGGACCTGCTGCGCGCGCTGAACGACGTCGGCAACGACTTCACCCGCATCGACGTGATGAAGGTGGCCGACAAGCCGTGGTTCGTGCCCGACACCACCACGCTTCAGGAACAGCTCAACGCTTTCCTGCGCCGCAAGGCGCATTTCGCCATCGTCGTCGACGAATATGGCGAGGTCGAAGGGTTGGTGACGCTGGAAGACATCATCGAGGAAATCGTCGGTGAAATCGCCGACGAGCACGATATCGACATGCAGGGCGTCAAGCAGGAGGCCGACGGTTCCGTCGTGGTCGAAGGCACGGTTGCGATCCGCGACCTCAACCGCGCGCTGGACTGGGACCTGCCCGACGCGGAAGCGACCACGATTGCCGGGCTCGTCATCCACGAAACGCAATCGATCCCGGAGGAGAAGCAGGCCTTCACCTTCCACGGCAAGCGTTTTGTGGTCATGAAGCGCGACAAGAACCGCATCGCGCGGCTGAGAATCAGGCCGGTGAGCGTTGAGGCCGAGCCTCTGCGGAAAGAGTAGTCCGCGGCCAGAAATAGCGCGCCGCGGCGATCGCGACCGCCGCCCCGATCAACTGGGCGATGACGAAGCCAACGACATGCTGCGGCAGGATGCCGGCAGGCGTTGCCGAAAATGCGCGCATGACCGTCATCGCCGGATTGGCGAAGGCGGTCGAGGCGGTGAACCAGTAGGCAGCGCCGATATAGAGGCCGACGGCCACCGGGACCACGGTTGGCGTGCGGGCAACGCAGCCCAAAATGACGAGGATCAGCCCGAAAGTGGCGATGCCTTCCGCCAACCATTGGCCGGACCCGGTTCGGGCCGTGACCGCGATTTGCAGGACCGGCAGGTCGAACATGGCGTGCGCCGCCCATACTCCGACCAAGAAGCCGGCAAGCTGGGCGATGCAATAGGGCGCGACATCGCGCCATTTCAACTGGCCGTTTGCCGCAAAGGCGAGGCTGACCGCAGGGTTGAGATGCGCACCCGACACCGGGCCGAACAGCCAGATCAGCACCACCAGCATCGCGCCCGTCGAGGTCGAGGTGACGAAAAGGGCAAGTGCCGCCGATCCGGGCGACAGTTCAGTACCCATGATGCAGGAGCCGACTATGGTGGCGAGCAGGAAGGCTGATCCAAGCGCCTCGGCGACCAGCCGTTTGAAAAGCGGTTCGCTCATCGCCTCACCACCTTGTCGCTTCGCCGGGCGCTGCCGCCTCGACGGCCAGCGCATGCAGGCCTGCCTTGAATTCCGCATCAAGGGTGGCGTTCACGGCGCGGTGGCGATCGACCCGGCTCATGCCGGCAAAGGCGGGTGCGACAATTCGTACCCTGAAATGCGTTTCGCCCTCGCCGTCGAACTTGGCGACATGGCCATGCTCGACATGGTGATGACCCGCATGCAGGTGACTTTCGTTGATCACCACCAGCCGATCCGGCGAAAAAGCCTTGGCCAGTTTCGCTTCGATGGTCGCCTGTATGGACATCGCCGTTATCCCTCACCACATAGGCGTTACCGCCAAAAAAGAATCCGCCGCTGCCAGCATTAAGCCGTGATTCAGCGGTTAGGGGGAACAATCGCGAAAATGTCAATTCTTGTTTCGCACCGGCGATCGGCTCATACATCGGTCAAATGAAAGCGTACCCGAAATATTTCGAGAAGATTCGAATCCGCCCCGAGAAGGATGCGGAATTGAAGTCTCGTGCGCCGGCCTGCCAGTGGGACGGCTGCAAGGAGCCCGGTACCCATCGCGCGCCGGTCGGACGCCTCAAGGAAGGCGAATATTTCAAGTTCTGCTTCGACCACGTGCGCGAATACAACAAGGGTTTCAATTACTTCTCCGGCGTCACCGACAATGAGATCGCCCGCTTCCAGAAGGAAGCGATGACCGGCCATCGGCCGACCTGGAAGATGGGAGCCAACGCAGGCGCGCGCTCCGCGCCGGATTTCGCGCAGGCCCGTTCCGGCCGCGCCGGCTACCACAACCGCATGCGCGACCCCTTCAACCTGTTCAACGACCCGCGCGACCACGGCGCACCCCGCGAGCGCAAGACCAAGCCCTTGGAAACCAAGGCGCTTGAAACGCTCGGCCTCGACGCGAAGGCGACCGGCAAGGACATCAAGGCGCGCTACAAGGAACTGGTGAAACTTCACCATCCGGACGCCAATGGCGGCGACCGGGGTTCGGAAGACAGGTTCCGCGACGTGCTCCAGGCCTATCGCGTGCTCAAGCAGGCGGGCCTGTGCTAGGCCGTGGACGCGGCTCGGGCTGAGCCGCGCCAGCCCGTATCGCGGGTGCAGCCGAGCCTAAAATGAGGTCCAGCCCCATTTCCAACTTTCATCCGGTTGGAAAAGGCTCTAAACCCGCCCGCGAGGAAAATTTGTTGCCGGCGAAGCGCGCGCATTCGCCTTCGGGAGACTATAAGACGTTATGAACAAGGTCGATCGCGATATTGCCAACCTGCCGGACACGACGGTGTCGGTGAAGGACAAATTCGGCTTCGATTCGAAGATGGTCGTGCCTGCCTATTCGGCCGCCAGCGAGCATGTGCCGGACATCGATCCCGACTACCTGTTCGACAAGGCCACCACGCTCGCGATCCTGGCCGGCTTTGCCTACAACCGCCGCGTTATGGTCTCCGGCTATCACGGCACCGGCAAGTCGACCCACATCGAGCAGGTCGCCGCCCGCCTCAACTGGCCGTGCGTGCGCGTCAACCTCGACAGCCACGTCTCGCGTATCGACCTCGTCGGCAAGGACGCCATCGTGCTGCAGGACGGCCAGCAGGTCACCGAGTTCCGCGACGGCATCCTGCCCTGGGCCTACCAGCACAATGTCGCGCTGTGCTTCGACGAATACGATGCCGGCCGCCCGGACGTGATGTTCGTCATCCAGCGCGTTCTGGAATCGTCCGGCCGCCTGACTCTGCTCGACCAGAGCCGCGTCATCCGCCCGCACCCGGCCTTTCGCCTGTTCGCCACCGCCAACACGGTCGGTCTCGGCGATACCACCGGCCTCTACCACGGCACCCAGCAGATCAACCAGGCCCAGATGGACCGCTGGTCGATCGTCACCACGCTGAACTACCTGCCGCATGACAACGAGGTTGCCATCGTGCTGGCCAAGGCCAAGCACTATCGCGACGCCAAGGGCAAGGACATCGTCAACAAGATGGTGCGCGTCGCCGACATGACGCGCTCCGCCTTCGTCAACGGCGACCTCTCCACCGTCATGAGCCCGCGCACGGTCATCACCTGGGCCGAGAACGCCGAGATCTTCGACAATGTCGGCATGGCCTTCCGCCTCACCTTCCTCAACAAGTGCGATGAGCTTGAGCGCGCCCTTGTGGCCGAGTTCTACCAGCGCGCCTTCGGCGAGGACCTGCCGGAGAGCGCCGCCAACGTCGTGCTCGGATAATCAAGACGCCGATGGCGGGACCGGGCGACAACACGCGAAGCAAGCCGAAAACGGGCTCTGAGGCAGACAGCTTCAAGCGCGCCATGACGGTGTGCATGCGCGCCATTTCCAACGACAAGGAGATGGAAGTCGCCTTCGCCAAGGACAAGCCGGCCCTGGCCGGCAACCGGGCGCGGCTGCCGGAACTGCCGAAGAAGGCCTCGAAGACCGATATTGCCGTTACCCGCGGGCTTGGCGATTCCATGGCGCTGAAGCGCGCCTGCCACGACCAGCGCATCCACACCCGCCTTGCCCCTGAAGGCAAGCTTGCCCGCGCCATCTACGATGCCGTCGAGCAGGCCCGCGTCGAGGCGATCGGCTCACGCGCCATGGCCGGCGTGGCCGACAACATCGGCGTCATGCTGGAAGACAAATACGCCAAGGCCAATCTGGCCGAGGTTCGCGAACAGGCCGACGCTCCGCTTGAGGAAGCGCTGGCGCTGATGGTGCGCGAAAAGCTGACCGGGCGCGCTGTGCCGAAGAGCGGCGAGCGCATGGTCGAGCTGTGGCGCGACTGGGTCGAGGAAAAGGCCGGCGCCGACCTCGAGGGGCTTTCCGACAAGCTTGGCGACCAGCAGGGATTTGCCCGCGTCGTGCGCGACATGCTGGCCTCGATGGAAATGGCCGAGGAACTCGGCGACGACCAGGAAACCGAGGACACCGAAGACAGCAACGACGACCAGCCGCAGGGCGAGGACCAGAGCGAGGAAGGCGGCGAGGACGATTCCGGCTCCGAGGAGTCCGAGCCCGAGGATGCGGACTCGTCCGACGACAATGACGAGTCTTCGGAGACCGAAGCGTCCGATGCGACCTCCGACGAGCTTTCCGACGAAGACGAGGACGACGCGGAGACGCCCGGCGAAGCGCGGCGTAACGACAATCCGTTCAACAATCTGTCGAAGGATGTCGACTACAAGGTCTTCACCACCACGTTCGACGAAACCGTCGGTGCCGAAGAATTGTGCGACGAGGAGGAGCTGGATCGGCTGCGCGCGTTCCTCGACAAGCAGCTTGCCAATCTCTCCGGCGTCGTCGGCCGCCTCGCCAACCGCTTGCAGCGGCGCTTGATGGCGCAGCAGAACCGCTCGTGGGATTTCGATCTCGAGGAAGGCTATCTCGATCCGGCCCGCCTCGTGCGCGTCGTCATCGATCCGATGCAACCGCTTTCCTTCAAGCAGGAACGCGACACCAAGTTCCGCGACACGGTCGTGACGCTGGTGCTGGACAATTCCGGTTCCATGCGCGGCCGCCCGATCACCGTTGCCGCCACTTGCGCCGACATCCTTGCCCGCACGCTCGAGCGCTGCGGCGTTTCGGTCGAAATCCTCGGCTTCACCACCCGCGCCTGGAAGGGCGGGCAGGCGCGCGAGAAATGGCTGAAGGACGGCAAGCCGGCCAATCCGGGCCGCCTCAACGACCTGCGCCACATCATCTACAAGTCGGCCGATGCACCGTGGCGGCGCGCCCGCCGCAACCTCGGCCTGATGATGCGCGAAGGGCTGTTAAAGGAAAACATCGACGGCGAAGCCCTGCTTTGGGCGCACCAGCGCCTCATCGCACGGCCTGAGCAGCGCAAGATCCTGATGATGATCTCCGACGGCGCTCCAGTTGATGATTCGACGCTGTCGGTGAACCCCGGCAACTATCTGGAGCGGCATTTGCGCGCCGTCATCGACCTGATCGAGACGCGCTCGCCCGTCGAACTGCTCGCCATCGGCATCGGCCACGATGTCACCCGCTACTATCGCCGTGCCGTCACCATCGTCGACGCCGAAGAGCTGGCGGGCGCTATGACCGAACAGCTTGCGGGATTGTTCGAGGAAGAGCATTCGCGCGACCGCCGGGGCGGTGGCCTCAGGCGGGCTGGATGATAAGGGCCCAACGGCTGCTGGCAGCCGCATTGTTGCTTGTTGCCGATCTCAACTGCCAGGCTTCGGCATTTGCCGATGAACGCACGCCCGCCGAATCCATCGAGGTCTCCACCCGTCCGGTAACGCAGTTCCGCATCGGGCGCGACGAAAAGAATTTCGGGCCCTTGGAGTTTGTCGGCGGCCTGGAGATGGCCGCACCGGCGCGCATCTTCGGCAGCATGTCGGCCATGCGTTTCCTAACGCCTGGCAGCGATTTCATCGGCGTCGCCGACACCGGTTTCTGGTTCTTCGGCAGCGTTGTCCACGACGCCGAAAAGCGTCCTTCCGGCATCGGCGACTTCCGCATGCAGCAGATGGTCGACCGCAACGGCAACCCCGTCGACATCAAGTGGGAAGTCGATGCGGAAGGCCTCGGCGTCAAGGATGGCGTGGCGACTGTCGGCTTCGAGCGCGATCATCGCGTCAGCCAGTTCAAGATTGCGCCCGGCAATATGGGCCCGTCTTTCGCCGATCTCGATTTTCTCGTTCCGGCACGCGAATTGCGCCAGAACCGCGGCTTCGAAACCGTCGCATGGTCCAGCCCGAGCAGCCCTTTGCAGGGCGCGCTGGTGGTGGTTTCGGAAAAGAGCCTCGACAAGGCGGGCAACATCTTCGCCGCCGTGCTGGATGGCCCTCGCAAGGGCGTTTTCACCGTCAGCCGCGAAGGCGATTTCGACATCACCGACGGCGCTTTCCTGCCCGGCGGCGACCTGCTTTTGCTTGAACGCGGTTTTTCGATAGCCAACGGCGTCAGGATGCGGCTGAGACGCATCGCAGGCGACAGCATCGCCAAGGGCGCGCTGGTCACCGGAACCGTCTTGCTGGAGGCCGACATGTCCTACCAGATCGACAACATGGAAGCGCTCGACGTCTGGACCCGCGACGACGGCGCGACCGTCGTCTCGCTGATGTCGGACGACAACCAGTCGATCCTGCAGCGCAACCTCTATCTCGAATTCGTCCTGCACGACGACTGAGCGGTTGCAGCTTTCTCGCCGTTAGCGGCCGGCGATGGCGAGCGGGTTGTTTTCCAGCGCAGCGCGGTCCGGCGTGTCGATGGCCGGCTTGTTGGTGAGCGCAGCGAAAAGCCGCTGCACGTAATCCTGCGGCATATCCATGGTGATCAGCACCAGACGGGTGCCGCGCCGCGCGTCCGGCCACGCGGGCAGGCGGGCCGGCGGATGCAGGATCTTCTGGACGCCATGCACCACCAGAGGCTGCGACGGGTCGTCGGTCAGCTCGATGATGCCCTTCATGCGCAAGAGATGCTCGCCATGGGTGGAGCGCAAAAGGTCGAGGAACATTTCGATGGATGAGAACGGCAGCGGGCCGTCGTGGACCAGCGTATCGGTGCGCACGCGCGAATCATGGCGATGGTGATGCGCATGATCGTGATGGTCGTGGCCATGATGGTGATGACCGTGATCATGGTCGTGTTCGTCGGCGGCCTCGCCCAGCCAGCGGCGCACGTCCGCTGATTTGGTGGCCGGGTTGTAAAGGCCGCAGTCGAACAGTTCGGCAATGCCGGCCTTGCCGACATCGAGCAGCGGCGCGCCGGGATTGAGCTGGCGCAGGCGGGCGTGCAATGCCGCCAGTTCGCTCTTGTTGGAGACGAGATCGATCTTGGTGATGACGATGCGGTCGGCAACCGCCGCCTGCTTCACCGCCTCCATATGGGCGTCGAGCGTGGCTTCGCCGTTGACGGCGTCGACCATGGTGACTACGCCATCCAGCCGGAACGCCTGCACCAGAACGGGGTGCGCCATGATCGATTGCAGGACGGGCGCGGGATCGGCAAGTCCGGTGGTTTCGATGATGACGCGCGAAAGCCGGGTGATGCGTCCGGTCTGCAGGCGGTCGATCAGTTCGGCCAGCGTGTCGACCAGTTCGCCGCGCACCGTGCAGCACAGGCAGCCGTCGGATAGTTCGATGATGCCGTCCGATGCCTGCTCGACCAGAAGGTGGTCGATGGAGACATCGCCGAACTCGTTGATGATGACGGCGGTGTCGACAAGCGCCGGGTCTTTCAGCAGGCGGTTGAGCAGCGTCGTCTTGCCGGCACCAAGGAAGCCGGTGATGACCGAGACGGGTATCGGGAAAGTTGCCATTTCAACGATGCTCAGCCGCCCTGTGCGGTGGTTTCAGTGCCGGCCGGAGGCGGCATGTCGGGTCGCCAGCTCGGCACCGGCACGTCGGAATACTCGACCTTGCCGATCATGGCCTTGGGCAACGGGCCGGTTGCCCCGCCCAGCCCGACCGCGACCAGCGTGGGGTTGACCAGCTTTTGCCGGAAGACCGACTTCGGCGCGTCCTTCTTCTCGGCGGGCGCGGCCTCGGAGAGCTCCGCCGCCGGCTTCTTCTCGCAGATTTCAGCGCGCATATCGGTAAACGAGGTGGTGTCGCCATAGCTCGGCAGCGCGGCAAGCGTTGTGGTGCCGCCCTGCGCGGCAAAACCGTCGTCTAGCATTTTGGCGACCTTCTCGGCGCGGGTTATGCCAGACTGTTCGCCCAGCACCACGGCTACCAGCGTGCGGCCGTTGCGGGTGGCGGAGCCGATCAGGTTGAAGCCGGATTCGCAGACAAAGCCGGTCTTCATGCCATCGGCGCCGGGGTAGCGGCCGACCAGCAGGTTGTAGTTGGGGATGGCCTTCTTGCCGACCGCGAGGCCCTCGATGCCATACCAGGAGGTGTATTGCGGGAAATCCCGGCGCATAGCCGTGACCAGCATGCCGAGGTCGTGCGCGGTGATGTACTGGTCGGGCGAAAACAGGCCGTTGGGATTGACGAAATGGCTGTTGACCATGCCGATGCGGGCGGCTTCCGCGTTCATGCGCTGGGCAAACTCGGCCTGCGAGCCGCCAATGTTTTCGCCGATGGCCATGGCGACGTCATTGGCCGACTTGACCAGCATCATCTTCAAGGCGTTGTCGAGGCGCATGATCTGGCCGGCCTTGAAGCCCATCTTGCTGGGCGGCTGGTTGACGGCGGTCCTGGTCATCCTGATCGGCGAATCCAGCGCCACTTCGCTCGCTTCAAGCGCCCGGAAGGTGACATAGGCGGTCATCAGCTTAGTCAGCGAAGCCGGATACCAGCGTTTGAACGCATCCTCATGCTTGAGGACATGGCCGTTGTTCAGGTCGAACAAAAGGGTGGGATTGGCGAGTGCCGGCGCAGCGGACGCAGCCAGCACAAGCGCGCCGAACAGTGCGCGTTTCAGGAAATGCGTGCTTGTCATCGTGAAATTCGAAATCGCCTCTTGCCGTAGCCGCCTGCGGCTTTCTAAGATTTCCGTGCGGAGCTGCCAGCCTGCCGTTGGGGCCGCCCGGCAGCTTTCGCGCAGTTGCTATTTAGCCTATGTGACATCAACATGGCAAAGGTTGAGCCTTTCACAATTATGGCAGGCTCCTCCCAAGTGTTTAAAAGTCGCTAAACCACCAACGAGTGTGACAATCATGCCGATCCTGAACCGCGCCGCCGAACTGCAGGACGAAGTCGCCGGCTGGCGCCGGCACCTGCACCAGACGCCCGAACTGAACTTCGACGTTTTCGAGACGGCGGCCTTCGTTACCGGCAAGCTGAAGGAATTCGGCTGCGACGACGTGGTGACGGGGCTGGGCAAGACCGGTGTCGTGGGCATCATCAAGGGAAATCTCGGCAACGGCTCCACCATCGGTCTGAGGGCCGACATGGATGCGCTGCCGATCAACGAGATCACCGGCAAGCCCTATGCCTCGACGGTTCCGGGCAAGATGCATGCCTGCGGTCATGACGGGCATACGGCCATGCTTTTGGGGGCCGCCAAGTATCTTGCCGAAACGCGCAATTTCGCCGGATCGGTTGCGGTGATCTTCCAGCCGGCGGAGGAAGGCGGCGGCGGCGGCAACGAAATGGTCAAGGACGGCCTGATGGATCGTTTCGGCATCGCCAAGGTGTTCGGCATGCACAACATGCCCGGCCTGCCGGTCGGTCAGTTCGCCATCCGCCCCGGTCCGATCATGGCGGCAACGGCTGAACTCACCATCCGCATCAAGGGGCGTGGTGGTCACGCGGCGATGCCGCACGGCACGCTCGACCCCATAGTCGTCGGCAGCCAGCTCGTCGGCGCGCTGCAGACCATTGCCTCGCGCAATGTCGATCCGGTCGAGGCGGTGGTGGTGTCGATAACCAAGTTCCATGCCGGCGACGCCTATAACGTCATTCCCGAACAGGCGGAGCTGGCCGGCACGGTACGCACGCTGAAGAAGGAAGTGGCCAAGCTTGCCGAGGCGCGGGTGCGCGCCATCTGCGACGGCGTGGCGGCGACCTATGGCGTGACGGTGGAGCTCGATTTCGACGCCAACTACCCGGTGACCTTCAACCATCCGGACGAGACGGTCTTTGCCAGCGACATCGCCGCAAGCGTGGCCGGCGAAAGTCAGGTGCACCGTGCCATGCCACCGGTGATGGGCGGCGAGGACTTTTCCTATATGCTGGAAGCGCGGCCCGGCGCCTTCATCTTCATCGGCAACGGCGCGACCGCCGGCCTGCATCATCCGGCCTACGACTTCAACGACGAGGCGATTGCGCATGGCGTGAGCTATTGGGTCAAGCTGACCGAGACGGCGCTGGCGGCATAAGGCGCGGCTGGCGTTCATTTTCGCGGGCGGCCGGATTTTTCGGCCGGCTTCGGCTTGGCGAAGCGGCCGCAAGCCGCTATGTGTCTGGCCGAGTGGTCCCGTAGCTCAGTAGGATAGAGCGGCAGATTCCTAATCTGTAGGTCACAGGTTCGATTCCTGTCGGGATCACCACTCAGTCAGGCTGTTTGGCGACTTTTTATGCGGCTGCGAGAAAGCCTTGTGATTTCCGTCGCTTAGTGGACAGTTGTACCAATCTGTTGGGCAAGAGACGGTCTTTTGGACCGGGTTCTGGGCAAAATTGCCGGATCGTCTCTTTCGAGCGCAGAGCGTGCCCAATAGATTTCAGCGTTGATGGTTGGAGATTTGCCCGGATCGGCTCAGTTTCTGGCCAAGTTGGCAAACTGCTGGCGCTGATCGGACCATAGGATTGGAAGATCGTCCCGTGCCAGGGTACGGGCAGTAAGCTCGACTGGCTGCAGGCCGCGCAAGATGGCATCGGTTATCTTCGGCGCGAGGAAGGCGAGGGGAAGAATGCGGCTGACATCGGCAACATGAATGTTGGTGGTGTTTGCGACATCGGCAATGGTCCGACTGGAACCATCGGTCAGCATGCCGAGCAAAACATGAGCCTTGGCCAATAGGTCCATAAGGCTACCGTCACGTTGTTGGCGGGCGGAAGGCCCTTCCAGAATGATCTTCGACTCGAAACCCCTGCGCCGAAGCGTAAACGGTACGGTGATCGTCACCGATTGTTGTTCCTGCCCGTCATGCTGTCTTTCGTCGGTATCATGGCTCGCTTCGAGCAGAGCGTGGAGGTTGATCTCCAGCACCATCTCGCCGGGCCTTATGCAGATCGATCGAAGCAGGGCCTTCAGCATCTTGGCGCACTCAACATGGGATGCTGCCTTTAGTGCCTCACGAAGCTGAGCTGCCTTCGCAATCACGGTTTCGATGCGAACTGACGGCGATGCTGCGCTGGCCCATTTTGACAATCGGACCTCATCGCGAAGGATCAGGTCTAGTTGATGGAGAACAGTTTGCTCCAGCTCCTCAGCCGGCAGCCGCCATCCTGTCGGATCGGTTCGTCTTCCAGTCTCAAGGCGGTGGGAGACATAATAGCGAAAGCGTTTTTCACCTTTGGTGGTGAACACCGGACTTAACCGATCGCCGGTTTCATCAAAGAGTAGGCCGGTCAGAATATGCTGGCTTTGGCTGCGGTTTCTGCTTTTGCGATGAGGAGTCTGGGCTTTCAAAATTGCTTGAGCCGAGGCGAGCGTCTCGTCGTCAATGATGGCTTGATGCTCACCATCGTAAATCTTGCCTCTGTGTCTGGCCTTGCCAATGTAAACCGGGTTTGAGAGCAGGTGATAAAGCATGCCGCGCGAGTAAATTGTTCGTTGCTGTGGGTGCGGGCCCGATGTTAACGCCCCGTCATCGTCGCCGGCAGCAGAGTTCAGTTCCTCCAGCAGGAGAAAGACGGATTTGAGTTCGAGATAGCGGCTGAAGATCGATCGAACCTTCTCGGCGGCTTCTGGGTCAATAATCAGCTTCTTCTCGATTGCCTGATAGCCGAACGGCACCGAACCACCCATCCACATGCCCTTCTTGCGTGAGGCGGCAATCTTGTCCCGGATGCGTTCTGCTGTGACCTCGCGTTCGAACTGGGCAAAGGACAAAAGCACATTCAGCGTCAACCTGCCCATTGAGGTGGTGGTGTTGAACTGCTGCGTCACCGAGACGAATGATACGTCATTGGCATCGAAGACCTCGACAATCTTGGAAAAGTCCATCAGAGAGCGGGTGAGGCGGTCGATCTTATAGACCACCACCACATCAATCTTTCTGTCGCGAACGTCCTGCAACAGTCGCTTCAGCGCTGGACGCTCCATGGTGCCGCCGGAGATGCCGCCATCATCGTAGGGGTCTGCTACGACACGCCAACCCAGCCCAACCTGCGAGGCGATGAATGAGACACATGCCTCGCGTTGGGCATCGAGCGAGTTGAACTCCTGGTCGAGGCCTTCTTCGGTCGATTTGCGGGTATAGACCGCACAACGTAGCTTCTTCTGTAGCGCGCTCATAGTCCGAAGAACCTCGGCCCGGACCAGTGCGTGCCTGTGATCTGCTGCGCGATCGCGGTCAGCGATTTGTGCAACCTGCCTTCAAAGGCAAAACCCTCTTCCAGCACATCGACAACATGGCTGCGGCCATTCCACTCGCGGATCAGTCGCATGCCCGGCGAAAGCCGCTTGCGAGGCTTGACTTCCTCAACCCGGATATCGGCCTCCCTGATACCGCCGCCAGATTCCGTCACGACCAGCTGCTTCTTGGCGTTGATTATTGCAGGGCGCAGCAGCCTGCGCGCATCTGGCGACAATCCGCCTACACGCTTCACCTGAAGGTGCCACGCGGCGGCGCGCAGCAGAAAGTCCCGGCGCACCCCCTTCGGTGGCGGATAGCCATAAACTTTCCGCCACCGATGAGCGAGATCGTCTCGTGAAAGGTCGTTCAACGCTGCAACCTCGGCATCAACATCGAGCGTACCGCGCATGTCACTCACGCTGTCTCGCTGTCTCGCTCGATAATGCGATAGCGACGTAGTCCGTCCTTGCCGATCTCGCTCACCAGATCGAGCCCGAGCTTCTTGCGCACCACCGCTGATAGGAAGCCACGCACCGAATGTGTCTGCCATCCTGTCGCCTCCACCATCTGCGCGATTGTCACGCCACGAACCAATTGAAGCTTCTTCAGGACGATGTTGACTTTAGAAATCTGATCCCGACCACCGGTCTCCTTATGTCGTCCTGACTGCTTCAACTGAGTGGGCTTGGTCTTCTTGGACGATGCCTTCGGGCCATGGATGGGAAGCGTCCTATCAGCGGTCGGCGACGCGGGAGCCGTGTTCCTTGATGTGATGCGTCCAACGGCAGGGTTGGGTGCCGGTATAGCTGTCGTGCCTATGGTTTGGGTCATGGTGCTCTCCATCAATGCAAAGTGATGCGTTGGACAATCCAGCGCTTGCACTGACCCAAGCCCGCACAAGGGCGGGCAGAGAGAATTTGCACCTCGACGCCGGCTATCTATCTGCTCGCGTCATGAGACAACGAATGCTTGCGTTGCGGCGGAAGTCCACCATGCAGTTGGGATTTAGTCAGTGGCGTATAAATGGAGGTAATGGTTGACAGGCCTCCATGTGAAATTGGACCCTACGATGGGTAGACTTAGCCACAAGCCTTCACCGCTCACGTAAGACATTGCACGACTCGCGCCACCGCAATGCGACCCGTTCGAGGCTTTCGCCCGCCAAATGAGCTATCGCTTCCAAAGCTACTGGCTCTACGCCATCGCTCGTTTCGGACAATGCCCGTAGCACAGACACCGTACCCTCCAACAACCTTAGATCTGGTTCCATTCGATCAAGCTGATCAAGCAACCCCTCCTCTTCTCGTCGAGCATAATCTCTTTCTGATCGTTTCCCCATGTCGCGCTCCGCAAAGGTCGCGACACACACGCTTGCCGTGGCGAAGAAGTCCAGTTGTTTGTGGCTGCTTGAGGAGTTTCTTGGAGGGCTTTGATATGGCGCTCAAGTCTACCCGACCGAATGGTTCGCGCAATGTCGCCTTTGGGGCCGACAGCGGACTGACAGCTTTCATACCCTGATCAGGCAAAGATGACATTCCGAGCGTAAGGGTGAAGCTTCGACGCCTCTTCAGGGGCGCTTAGCTGATGGCCTCACGGCCTGTCGCTCATCATGACGTTGGCGAGAGAGACGGCACGTACGCGAGGGTGATTGCCTACATTGAGGATGGCCGCTTTCCCTATCGCCTATCCTGCCTCCGACGTTAACATTTTGGGGCGGCCTATCGGATTCCGCTGACAGGCCGGTTCAGCGGCATGAGAAGCATCGTGCTGCTCGGTTGTTCTTCTCTTGTTCCCTTGCGCATGATAGCAAGATGTCACCCCGCATTTCCAATGGAATAAGATGATCGAAAGCGACTCCGAGTATCAATTTATAGAGCTGAACCGCACTTTTCACGAGCTGTCCAAGTACGCCAACGAGGACGATGAGCTCGACCTGAGTCATGCGTTCCATGTCGGTGAGCGGCTTTCTTGGTCGGACCTGATTGAGCGGTACCGCGTCATTATCCTGTCGGAAGCCGGTTCAGGTAAAACTGCTGAAATTCGGAATATCGCCCTCGATCTCCGTACCCAAGGCAAGTTCGCGTTTTTTATCCGCCTCGAACATGTACCTAATGATTTCGAGGACGGATTTGAGGTCGGTACTTTCGAAGAGTTCGAGACGTGGCTGGCATCGAATGATGAGGGCTGGCTTCTGCTGGACTCGGTCGATGAGGCGCGCTTGCGCAATCCGGGAGACTTCGCGCTCGCAATTAAGAAGCTGGGAAGACGGATCGCAACGGCGAAGGATCGCTCGCACATTGTTGTCACCGGACGCACCAATGCGTGGCGCCCCAAAACCGATCTTGCGCTTTGCGTCGCTCATCTGCCTTTCACGCCCGCCACGACGACGGCGAAGGAAGACGAGACTTCCGACATCGACGACATGATCGAGAGCGCTGTTGAGACTTCGGATAGGCCGGCAGAAAAGTCCAAGCCCGTCTTTAAGATCGTCACGTTGGACGACCTGTCTCGTACTCAAATCGAGGCATTTTCTAGTGCCCGTGGCATCAATGACACTAAAGCCTTCATTGAGGCCATCGAGCGCGCCGATGCATGGTCCTTCACGTCAAGACCACAGGATTTGATGGAACTGACGGAATTCTGGCTTGATCAGGGCCGCATCGGAAGCCGCCTAGAAATCATGCGCAACAACATATCGCGGCGTCTCCGGGAAAGAGATCAGGAGCGCATCGATGTATACCCGCTAGCTCCCCAAAAGGCTCTGCAAGGAGCAAGGTTGATAGCCGCAGCGACCACCTTGGCGCAAGATTCGACTATTCGAGTTCCGGATGGAGCCGAAAATTCGAAAGGCATCGCTCTCCACGACGTGCTTCCTGACTGGGACGACAGAGAACGCTCAACGCTGCTGTCCCGCCCGATATTTGACGAAGCAATCTATGGAACTGTGCGCTTCCATCATCGCTCCGTCCGCGAGTATCTCGCGGCCGAATGGTTCGCTGAGTTGTTGAGCCGAGAAACCTTGAGACGAAAGATCGAAGCCCTCTTCTTCACCAATCAGTACGGGCTGGACATCATCGTCCCCACGCTCCGTCCGATCTTACCTTGGCTGGCTATTCTCGATCCCAAGATTCGAGAGAGGTTGCGAAAAGTTGCCCCTGAGGTTGTTTTTGAAGGGGGCGATCCGAGCCAGCTACCGTTCGAGACGCGAAGGCTCATTCTCCATGAAGTCTGCGAACAACTGGCGAGCGGAACATCCGGCCGCTCGATGACCGACTATGCGGCTGTACAACGCTTCTCCAATCCCGATCTGACCGACGATGTGCGCAGCCTTCTAGCTAAGTATGCGACCGATGAAGAGCTGAAGGCTTTTCTGCTCCGAATGGTCTGGCTGGGCCAGCTCTCCGGTGCATTGCCCGAGGCAAAGCAGATCGCGCTTTCACCTTCCGTTTCACAGTACACGCGCATTGCCGCGTTTAGAGCAGTTCGGGCAGTTGGGTCCGAGCAGGATCAAGAAGACATCCGCAACAGTTTTCTCGCAGAAGCGGCAGAACTGGATCGCGACTGGCTTGCCGAGTTGACGAAGGAAACCGCTCCGACACCGGACACGATCAAGTGGCTGCTTGAGTGCTTGGGCAAAACGGAAGAGAAAGAGCGGTACAGCGTCGATCGCCTTTCCGACGCTGTGAGCACCTTCGTTCAGGCCGCCGGTCTCGATCAACTGTCCGAGTTGCTTGTCGGCTTTGATCAACTGCTCAACACGCCGCCAGTTATCGAGAGGCGTTTTTGCGAGATATCGCAGAAATTTACTTGGCTGATGACGCCCGCATCCCAGGCAGCCGAGCGTCTCATCGAGGCCCGCCATTCAGCGTCACTGCAACCTGCCGTGCTGGCGGTCCTCGATAAGTTCGGAATGGGACGTCACTATCTCGACAGCGAACTCAACAATGCGAAAACGAAGTTCTCGACCCTTGTGCCAGAGTGGCCGGAACTGAATAGGGCCTTGTTTTGGTATGAGATTAACCTTGCGAGAGAACGGCGAGACGAAAAGCGCAACGAACGGCTTACCGATTTCTGGCCGGTTTTTGTCGTGGAGCCGTTCTGGCGCTTTGGCGCGGAGGATTTCGACTATGTCTCCGAGCAAATTGCAACTCAGCCCTTCCAAGACGACAAGCTTGTCGCGCTGTCGTTGGCTTTTAGACTCTACATCACGAACGACCGGCCGCGTTTGTGGCGTGAAAGGCTCAAGCGACTCGTCTCCGGCAACACGGAGTTGTCGGATGAGTTGGACAAGTTCCTCAATCCACCGGCACAAGGAAAAGACGCCCGCGCCTGGAAACGCCAGGAAGCGCAATGGAAGAGACGCTCCGAGGAAAGAAAGCGAAAAGAGGAAAAGAATCTCGCAGACTCAAAAAAGTATCTGAGCGAAAATCTCGACAAATTGCGCGACCCAAGTCTGACCAAACCTGGCTATGTCTTCAACGGCCTAACCTACCTTCACGACCGGATGCGCCGCGATAGTGATCGCTCTGGTCGGTGGACCCATGGCAACTGGAGAAACTTGGAAGCCGAGTTTGGCAAGGATATCGCGCAAGCGTTCCGTGACGGAATTGTTGCTTATTGGCGGCGTGAGAGACCGACTATTCGTTCGGAAGGCGCACCAGAAAACTCGACACCAATGTCGGTAATTCTGGGCTTGGCCGGACTCGAAATCGAAGCGCAGGAGACACCAAATTGGGCGCAAAGCCTCAGCGAAGCAGACATCGAACTCGCCTGCCGATATGCCTCGTTTGAATTGAACGGTTTCCCAACCTGGTTTCCCAAGCTCTTCGAGGCGCATACGAGCACCGTCAAAGATTTCCTTCTTCAGGAGATTGGCTTCGAGCTTTCGAAAGCGACACCTGAGAAGGAGGATAATTACGTCCTCAGTGACGTTAGCTGGTCCGGTGAATGGAGCTGGGCCACTCTCGGCCCGCACATCGCAAATCTGCTGAAGGAATCCGAGCCTGCGAACGCAGCCACGTTGGAAAAGCTCCTCAAGATTTTGCAGGGATCGGCACTGTCCGACGAGGAAATAGCCGCGCTCGCGTGGCAAAAAGTCCGGTCGGTACACACCCCGCAGCATGTGGCTCACTGGTACGCCGTCTGGGTAGGTGTCGATCCTGAAGCCGCAGTTCCCGACCTTGCAGCCCATTCTGAAGAATTGCCTCAGGGCGAGGCGCGAACAGAATTCGCGATGAGCTTTGTAACAAACCTATGGGGCGGCCGCAGAAGCGCGGCCAGCACCAGGGCCAGATATCAAACACCTCGACATTTGAAGACCCTCTATCTGCTGATGCATGGTTATATCCGGCGAAGCGAGGACATCGATCGCGCCGGCACGGGGGTTTATTCGCCAGGTTTGCGCGACAAGGCGCAGGATTCAAGGAACGGACTATTTGATCTGCTGAACAAGATTCCTGGTAAGGAAGCCTTCCTGGCCCTGCAAGAAATATCGCGATCCCACCCGGAGGTGGAATCCCGTCCATGGTTCGCCCACTTGGCAAAGGTGAAGGCCGAGCAGGACTCGGATATCGCGCCGTGGATGCCTGCACAGGTCCGCGACTTCCATGACAAGCTGGAACGAACGCCGGCCAATCATCGAGAGCTGGCGGAGCTTGCGGTGATGCGGTTCCTCGATTTGAAAGATGATCTTGAGAACGGAGACAGTAGCATCGCTACAATACTTAAAGCAGGTGCGACGCTAGAAACCGATATGCGGAAATATATCGGGCGTGAGCTTCGTGAGAAGGCGTCCGCTCGCTATTCCGTCCCGCAAGAGGAGGAGTTTGCAGATGCCAAGAAGCCTGACATCAGGTTCCACGGGATGGGATTTGATGCACCCGTACCGGCCGAGTTGAAGCTGGCCGACAAGTGGACTGGCCCTGAACTTTTCGAGCGGTTGGAGAACCAGCTCTGTGGCGACTATTTACGCGACAACAGGTCGGCACGCGGCGTTTTCGTTCTGGTACGCACGGGCGAAAAGGCTGGGTGGGATGTACCGGGTGGAGCCAACCGGGTTGATTTTGAAGGCCTGATTGCAGCGCTTCAGAATCGTTGGGAAGAAATTGCGCAGGAGTTTCCGAACGTAGATGAGATCACGGTCATCGGCATAGACCTCCTAAAAAGAGCTGCGTAGATATGTGGGAAAGACGAAGCCCTATCCTCCTTCAGGCGTTCTGTGACGACTCAGCCAGTGACAAGGGAGACAAGCGGCTGTTCATGGCCGGCTATCTCAACCGAGCCGATAGATGGCAGCTCTTTTCCGAGGCATGGCGCGAGGAGCTACAGGCGCTGCCCTCGATCGCGTACTTACGCATGGTGGAAGCGAATAACCTGCGCGGTGAGTTCAAAGGATGGACGAAGGAGGCCCGCGATCAGAAGCTGAAAGGTCTGGCGCGCGTCATCAGCCATTTCGAGCCTCTGTCCTTCCAGTTCACGATCAATCGTGGCGAGCATTTTCGCGTTCTTACCCCCGTCTCGCCTCGCGGTCTGGGAAGCCCGCACTTCACCTGCTGCTTTAGCGTGATATCCGGCGTTGCACGCTACGTCGCAGAGACCAAAGCCAAGACTCGAATCGAATACATCTTCGACGAACAAGACGGCGTGAGCGCAGACATGTCCCTCTTGTTCCACCAGATGAAGCGAAACATCCCGCGCAGAGCCCGGAAACTTATCAGCGGCGTCCCTGCCTTTCAGAACGACAAACTGCTGTCGCCGCTTCAAGCAGCGGACATGCTGGCGTGGCATTTACGCCGGGAGCATGAGAACCTAGCGTCCCCTGACGATATTCTCCCGATGGCTGACCTGCTGAGGAATTCGAAAGGACATTTGGAATCCCATGTCGATGATGCCCATCTCTACAAATGGGCCGAGCATCATGAAAAGCAGGAAGGGGTTCAATTCTTAAAGAGCAAAGGGCAATGGCAGGAATTCAGACGAGACCTGGTGCGTTTTGCCGAGGCGGGAGCAATCCCGCCGAAAGGCAGCCGGCTCTCACATCTCCTTTTCAGATTGCGCATTCACTTCTTGGCCGCACTGGCCCGACGGAACTTAAGAAAGCGCGGCTGCCCTCGTTCCTGAACCAGGATTGACCTGCTGTAGTCCACGCAAAGGACCAGATTCTGGTGCCGCTGATCCCTAGATAAGGGGGAGACGATGACCGACTTTTCGCCGATTTTGGTTCAAACCTGCGAAGATGACGCAGCAGGACGCAGCCCGCGCGCCCTCGTCCCGCGCGAAGAACAACATCATAGTCTGTTCGAATTTGACGACCCCTTTGGCGTGCGACGAGCAGTGCTGCCGGTTTTACATGTCGGACGCGATGGAGACCTGCAAGGCTACGGCTCATGTCTGGCGGCTGACCCATGGGGCACCCTGCTTACGGCGGATCACGTTGTCGAGTCCATGCGCGCGTTTCGGGCCGATGAGGGTTTTGTTGCTTTGCTCGGAATTGGCGTCGCCTTTGGTACACCTCCCGTTCCGAATGAGGGTATTGCGCCGATTGTTCGTGCTTTCACGCCGGCTATTCCCGACGACAATCCTTTGAATGTCCTGCGCGGTAACGATAGACCCAGGCCACTCGACATCGCTGTCCTACGAACGCGCGACCCACAACCCGAAAATATGGCCGGAACACTCCCCATAAGGCTCCGGTCCGGGCCGCGTGTTGGTGACACCGTCATCGCCCTTGGCTTCCCCTATGTTGACACTATCAAAGGAAATGCCGACGAAGTACGGTCGATTATATCCGAGGGCGGGTTGCAGGCTGCCTACGGGGTGGTGACGGCTTTGCACCCCAAGGGTCGGGATAGGTCCAACCCGACCCCCGTATTCGAGGTTGAAGCGCACTGGCCATCCGGAATGAGCGGCGGCCCAGTCCTTAATTCAAGCGGCGAAGTAATTGGACTCGTAAGCCGGGCGTTGGACCCTATGCCCGGTCAATTCGTCGGCACTGCTTGGGGTGTCTGGCTAGAGGCGCTGCCGCAATTGATAAATTGGGCGCCAACCCTTGACCCAGAGAACCCGAAATGGCGTCGTTGCCATGCGATACGCGAGATCGAAACCGGGAATATCATATCGCTCTTTCCTACAAGGGAATCGGCCGAAGGAGCGCAGGCAAACGATCCGTTCAGTGAGGTTGTCACGGGAATTTCCCGCGTTGGCAGCTCAGACTTCCTGAGCATGACCATTATTGGCGAACCCGTAGCCTGAGTTGTCTGAGATCGGCTGCTGCTAACCCAAGAGATCGGGCGCGTTGTTGGTTTACCGATCTATCCGCCGCCACAAATAAATCCACCTTCTGCAGCCCCGCGGCAAAGCGTTCACACCGCCACCCACGTCACGGGCATTCAGGCTGCGTGGGCGGACGGCAGCTTTTGGGAGTTTCGCAAAGCGGCCTGAAAGGCCGAAATGGCGGCCCATAACGACCCGGATAAACGGGGATGTCACGCTTCGCGAGATCGAGGCCGAACTCGATACCGTCTGCATCGTGGAGCAGCACTGGCCGGCCATTGACCGCAAGGGGACCAAGCTACCATGGTGCGTCCCGTTCAGAGGAGCCCCCCATGTTCAGAGCGAGAACGCTGTTGGTCGTCGGCGCTGGCGCGAGCTACGAAGTGGGGCTCCCGACCGGTCCCGATCTTCTGGAGAACATCGTGGGCCTCACCGATCTCCGGTTCGACGGGTATAGTCAGACAAGTGGCAGCCGGGATTTTCTGGAGTCCCTCAAGGCGAGGCTCTACCCCGACCTGCACGAGGCGGTCGATGAGCACATCCAGGCGGCGCGCCAGCTGACCCGGTCCGCCAAGCAGGCCATCTCGATCGACAATCTGATCGACGCCCTCGAGGATCCCAAGGTAGAACTGGTCGGAAAGCTCGGCATAGCCCAGGCCATCCTGGAGGCGGAGCAGCGCAGCAGCGCATTCCGGCCGATCGACGCATCGGGTGGGTTGGACATCTCCAACTTCGTCGGGACGTGGTACGGCACGTTGACCAAGCTGCTCACCGAGAACGTTCGGAAGAGCGAGGTCGAAGGAATCTTCGCGAATTTGGAGATAATCAACTTCAACTACGACAGATGCCTAGAGCAGTACCTGCCGTTCTCGCTGTCGCAATACTATGGGACCGATATCGGCGAGTTCCGGGCCATCCTCGAGCGGCTTCGCATCCATCGCCCGTACGGGGCTGTGGGCCGATTGCCTTGGCAGACCGGCGAAGGACCTGGGGTGGCGTTCGGCAATTCGGATCCCAAGGCCGTCGCCAGCGTTTCGCGGTCCGTGCGGACATTCACCGAGCAGGTCGAGGACGACACCGCGCTCCAGGCTATGCGACTGGCGGTGTCCGAGGCGGACCGCATCGTATTTCTAGGCTTCGGCTTCCACCGGCAGAACGTCGCGCTGATCGCCTCGTCGGTCCAATCGCATACCGAAATCCTCGGTACCGCCTACCGAGTATCGCGCAGCGACCTTTCCGTCATCGACGACGAGATTTGGCGAGCTTTCGATCTGCACGGGCTTCGGAACGACTACCGAGTCGAGCTCGAGGACGAGACCTGCGATCAGTTCCTCAAGGGCCACTGGCGAACGCTGACCGCAGAACCGAGCTCCGAGCAGCACGAAGACCTGCAACTCGGCTACGCCGGCGGGATCGTGCCCAACGGTCGGTTCTAGACGTGATCAAAACTTTCAACATCGATCCACCTCTGTTCGAACATGGGAACAGCTTACGTCCACAAGCCTGTAAGTGGCGGTGCAGCCCGAGATTGCGGTCAAGGCAAAGCCACACGGCAGCTATCAACCCCAACCTAGTTGTCAGCTAGTTCGAAGGACGATGTCCGCTTTTGGGGATTTTAGAAGGTCAGGCGAACGACCGGAATGAAGGCGCAAAGCAGACGCACAATTTGGCTTGGCAGTCGCCCCTTGGCTCAAGCAAAACCATGGCGGGCGCCCTTGTCGCGACCGGACGCCCCACAGTTCATGGGACAAATGAGGCTGGAGCTTGGTCAGCAACCATCGTTCGGATGTTCAAGTAGCTTTCTTAAGTTCGGCACATTGGTGGGCGACGTTGGGCAGACCCAATTGGCGGGGCCGTCTAACAGCCGGGTTCCCGGCTATAAATAACAGGATTTTTGCGATGGGATTTTCGTTACCCGGGCATTATGTCTGGGACTTCTGGTTTGCGAAGGATAAGGGCACGTATCATCTTTACTGCCTCACTGCGCCTCGCACCCAAGAGCATCCTGACCTGCGGCATCCGAAGGCCCGGATCTATCATGCAACATCGCTCGACCTCGAAGATTGGGACTACCATGGCGTCGTGTTGGGGCCAGCGATTGGGCCCGGCTGGGATGACGGCACGACCTGGACGGGCTCGGTCGTGAGGCGTCCAGACGGCAAATGGATGATGTTCTATACGGGAACCCAGAAAGCCGAGGATTGCCAGATCCAGCGCATCGGCGCGGCGGTGTCAGACGATCTTCACGACTGGCAGAGATTGGGGAACGAAGCGCTGCTAGAGGCGGATGCCCAATATTACGAATCCTATGATGTCTCGCGCTGGCACGACCAGTCATTTCGAGACCCATGGGTCTTCGAAGATGCTGCGACTGGCGGATGGCGGATGTTGTTCACCGCACGAGATAACGACATCAATGCCCGCGGCGCAGGCGTGATCGGGCAGGCCTCGTCACCCGATCTTACGAACTGGACCGTCGAGCCGCCGCTTTTCCGGATTGGCTATTATGGTGAGATGGAGGTGCCGCAACTCTTTCAGCTTGACGGGTGGTGGTATTGCCTCTTCAGCAACTCATCGCGCCTGCGCGATCCAGCCTACCTGGCTACGGGTAGATGCGGCATGTGTACCGGCACCCACTATGTCCGCTCGCGCAATCCCAACGGGCCGTTTGAGCTCGTCGAGGAACTGTTCTTCGCAGGCGACGCTGTTGGCCATCTTTATGGAGGTCGGGTTATAGAGGTTCCGGATGGCCGACTTGCGCTCATGACCTTCCTCAATCATCGGCCCGACGGCAGCTTTGTCGGCGAGATCACAAGCCCGATGCGGCTCTGGACCACGCCGGAAGGTTATTTGCGGGTCGATGCCAGCAAATACGGTGTGCCGCTCCGTGACTAGCTCCTATTCATCATTGCGTCGGTGCGATCAGACCGTAGTGCACCAGTCCGTCAAGAATGCCGGCTGCCGAGTTGCGTGATGAAAACCAAGTGTTTGGATCGTCCCGGAGCATTTCAAGCTCGCCGCTATGGTTGCCGACCACGGTGGCCTTGACCAGTCCGCGCAGCATGTCGAGGTCATTGCCGGAATCGCCGGCGGTGAAGATGTTACTGAGATCGATGCTCCATTGCGCTGCGAGGAAGCGCAGCGCATGGCCCTTCGATGCACGCACCGGTAGGACATCGACGCAATAGTTCCGCGAAACGACGACGCGCGCCTGCAATCCGTTTTTTCGAAGCAGCGTCTTTACGTTCGCGATCGTCGTCGCGTCCGCATCCTCGCAATAGTAGCTGATCTTGAAGCGCGCTTGCGCTTCGCCTTCCTGTGGCCGCAGCCATGGCACCTTTCCCAAGACATCGCGCGCACGCTGCGGGCTCCAGCGGAACTGCAGATGTCTCGACCACCTGCCGTTAGGAATCAGCTCGCCGAAATTGGTGTGAATCTCGGTGCCCACTGAGGTGATCAGGAATTGCGGCTCGATGACCGACCATGATTGCAGCGTCTCCATCGCACCCTCAAGGTTACGGCCGGTCGAGATCCCGAAAGTGATGTCGTCGCGCTGCGCGATAATCCTGTTTAGCCGGCTGATGGCGTCACGGTCACCAGTCAACGTGTCGTCGATATCGCAGATCAAAAGCCTCGTGCTCTTGGAGAGCGGCTTGGGCTGGGTGATCCTCACTTCCGGCGTCACCTGCGCCCGAACGATCTCGCGAACCTCGCCGAGATAGCGGTCGAGGTGGCTCTTCCAGGTGAGGTTCGCGCGGCTGGCCGCCTTGCCGCTCTCGGCCATCTGTTTCCAGCGTGTCGGGTCGAGCAGGAGTTCGTGGACACGCCCAGCCGTTTCCGCCGGATTGTCAGGGTCGACGACAATGCCATTCTTGCAGATGTCGAGGATGTCCGACATGCCACCGGCCCCAGACGTGACGACCGGCAGCCCCGCAGTTGCAGCCTCCACCAACGTCAGGCCGAAATTCTCGTGACGGGAAAGTCCCAGCAGCGCGCCGCCGCTGCGCGCGGCATAGTGGAAAAGTGCTGCGGCCATTTCGGGCGGATTGGTCTTCGGGTAGGCGACACTGCCATAAAGGTCGTACCGGTCGATGAGGTAGAGCACATCCTGCAACAGCTTCTTCTGCGCCGGCTCGAGCTCCCTGATGTCGTCGCGTGCGCCGAGGAACAGCACCAGATTGCACATGTCGCGCAAACCCGCTTCGGCAAACGTCTCGATGGCGGCGAGGATATTCTTCTGCGGGTCTGGGCGGGCCAGCATGATGAGCGCCGGCTTGGCCGGATCGTCGAGGAAGCGGGCAAGCGTTTTCTGGAGCGCCTGGTTCACTGCCTTGCCCGGCTTCTCGCCGAACTTCGCCAGATCGCAGCCGGGCGGGTTCACCATGATCCGCTTGCGCTCGTAATGATCGTAGAGCCGGTACTGCTCGCGCTCCTCGTTCTTGCTGCTGGCGACGACGAGCGCGGCGTTCTCGATGGTTTCTTCTTCCGCCTCGATCCGCTCGGTCAGGTTGAAGGTCTGGTTGGCCTTCTCCCGCTCCATGCCGCGCGCCATCAGGTTGGCTAGCTTGAACCGTCCGAGCGAATGGCCGGTGAAGACCACCGGGATGCCGAGCGCCTTGCTCAGCCGCACCGCGACCAGCCCGGCATCGGCGTAATGCGCATGCAGGATGTCGGGCAGTTCCCCCTGCTCGCGGATCATCGCCAGCGCGCCGTCGGTGAACTCGCTGAGATGGGGCCACAAAAGCTCCTTGCGCATATAGCGGCTCGGCCCGCAGGGAATGCGCCGGATGCTGACCTTAGGGGAAAGGGCTTCGAGGTCCACGCCATAGTCGGAAGCGACCCGCGCATCGGTGATCTTGCGCGTAAGCAGATCGACCTTGCGGATGTTGCGGTGGCTGCCCATCGCCTCGATCAGGTCGAGGACGTAGCGGACCTGTCCGCCCGTGTCGACGTCGGTGCCCACTTCCGGGTCAGTGCCCCGGAAAAGACCGTGAATGGAAATATGCATGACATACAGTTGATTTTCGGCCAACGACCCGCAGCCTCCTACAATGATTTATGAATAGCCGTTGATAGCCCTGATGGGGGCTGGATTAAACGGCCGCGAAGCCAGCCTGGTTCCGTCGGTGCAGTCTTGTATAGCGATGCCGCCAGTTCGTGCGCCGCACCATAATCATATAACTTGTGTGTTTGAGCGCGACGATCGGCGGCGTGTCGACATTGAGCGTCGACTTGGCAGCAACTATACTACGCCAACAGCCGGCGTAGGTCATCGCCGCAACTGCATGCCGAAAAATATTCGGCGAGAACGTGCACTTGGGACAGGACTTCCTCGTGGGTCACCGACAGAGAACGGGGCGTCAATCATCTTAGCCGCCAGAACGTCGTATGCCGCTAGAGTGCACCCATTGGCGGATTATCTAACACTCGGGACATACAGCTAATTAAAACGATAGTGCTCTGGCGGACGTGACTTGCCGTAACAGAAGATATCGCTGTTTTGCCGACCAGAGCAGACGCGGGCGGCAGCCGCATGATTTGGAAAGACGATCTAATTCCCGGATAATGCGACTTCGCGGACATGAAGGCCGCCTTGCGGTCATCAGGGATGGCAGCTTTGACGCACCCCAGCTGTCACGCTTCCGAAAAGGGCGCATAGCCGCCGTTCGCCAATTATCGCTCGTAACGTCCGCTTTTGAATGAAGGCAAAGTTTGCGCGAACGTCCGGGATGAGGGTGCAGAGCGGACGGCGTAAATGAGTTAGCAGCAGGAGATGAGTCATGAGCTGATTTGCGCAGATTTGTCGGCATGAAATCACAGCGACTAACCCCAGATAGTTGGTAGAACTATATCTCTCGTCAGCGGGGCAAGATTTAACATAGCTTGCGAGCCGGGTTGCACCCAGAGTATTTCTTCAATCTCAGCTTGGGCACTGATCCCTACGTTAACAAGCAGACGAAAAAGTTCCGCTGTCACGAGGCAATTTGCTTCATTCGCGGCGGGTGCAGAAAACCGTCCAAGGTATTCAGTGTCATCTGGATTGATGATCAAGCCGAGTTCTTCGTAGAGCTCGCGGCAAAGCGCGGAGACAGGCTCTTCGTTTTCATCTATCTTTCCACCGGCTTGCATGAAAACGGATGTTCCTCGTTTTCTAACAAGAAGGGTCGCCCCATCTTCGCGTAGGATCGCCGCGGCCGCGATATGAATCTTCATAACCGTTTTTCCTAATGCATTCCGAGTTGACACTTAACCAATGCGGAAAGCGGGCATCACTTAACCATCTGGAACAGCATGAACCGCCCGGAAAGGCGGCCGTGCTTTCCCTGACGGGGCTGCTGGTCGCAACGGAAGAGCCAAATTGCTTGCGGCATCCCGATCTTAATGGGGCAAAGTGCGGGATTTGAATTCAGGCTCGAGACCGCAGCCCAGTTACTGCTCCATAAGTCCTGTGGAGCTACCTTACATCTATTATGTATTCTGAAACGATTTCCTGAAGGTTCTCGAGAAGTTTAGAATCCGACTCTCGATTCCAAATGAAGTTTGTCTCGAAGAACAGCGAACTGTTGGATATTTCCTTTGCGACAACGCCGGCCCTTTGAGAGTGAAGCATCGACTCGGGGCATATTCCGACACCTACCTCGGCCGATACCATAGTAAAAAGCGCATCAATCTGATGAATTTCCTGAGACGAACGAGGGGTAAAACCTGCGGCGTGACAGGCTTGGTCAAACAATATGTGAAAATTCTGCCAGCCGTAGCGCGGTGGAAGAATAAATGATTCGCGCGCCATTTCTCGCAATTGCACTTTACTCTTTAGGCTAAGCTTGTGAGATACAGGCAATACAAGAACCGGAGGCTCTATGGAGATACAAACCGTATCCAGATTGGTGTCTCGAACCGGGCCTAGGACGAAACCGCAGTCAAATTGCTTGTCTGCAACAAGACTGCAAAGCTCATCAGGCGATTTTGGTAAAAATTCGACATGAATATCTGAGAAACGTCTTCGATAGCGAGACATTATATCCGCAATCGGTCCACCAAGAAGAAGATCTACGTAGCCGATGCTGATTGTACCAACCTCGCCTCCTGGCGCACGCCGGACAAGATGGATCGCCTGATTCAGCTGATGAACAACTCTCGCGCCATGTTCCTGCAATATCTTCCCGGCTTCAGTCAGCCGAACTGTTCTCGTGTTTCGTTCGAATAATTGAACAGTAAGAAATTCTTCCAGATTCTGAATGGTCCTGCTCAGGGCCGGTTGAGCAACATTCAATTTCTCTGCTGCTCTGCCGAAATGCAGCTCAGATGCGACAGCCAAAAAAGCTTGTATATGCCTGATCTCAACTTGCATTTAAGATAACTCTTTTTCTAGGTGTTCCTGCTGTTGCATTGAATATATATTCGACAAATTTCGCGCGTCTTTTGTCAATCAGGGGTCAAGTCGGCAGACAGCGCTGCTTGGCCGTGGCCGGAAATGGCTGCGGTGCCATAGTTCTTTGCGTCCGTCATATTGGTTTTCTCGACGATGGGAGCTCCGTACGATCGGGAGATCTGAATTGGAGGAGCTGCACCATAGAGGGTTGTGCGCTGACGTGCCTGACGACGAATCGAGGATGCCAGCTGGTCCATTTGCTCTGGCGGCATCTCCTCTCCGTGTTTTGCACCGGCCGCCTTGGTGATGCTCTCGTTCATGAGAGTTCCACCCATGTCATTGGCGCCGGCATTGAGGCATGCCGCAGCACCCTCCAGGCCCATCTTCACCCAAGATGTCTGAATCCTCGGCAGCAAATGTCCAAATACGAGGCGGGCTACCGAATGCATCAGAACCGCCTCTCGATATGTCGGGCCGATCCTTGAGCGACCTTTGACAAACAGCGGTGCTTCCTGTGCGACGAATGGTAGAGGTACGAATTCCGTGAAGCCTGCAGTGCGCTCCTGGATGTCCCGGATCTTCAGAAGATGCGTCGCCCAATTTTCATAGGAATCTATGTGCCCGAACATAATGGTCGCAGTCGTTTTCAAGCCGAGGGCATGGGCACTTTCAATCACACTGCACCATTCGGCGCTGCTAAGCTTGTCGGGGCAAAGGGTAGCCCGCACATTGTCGTCCAGAATCTCGGCTGCGGTGCCTGGCAATGTCCCGAGCCCAGCGTCAATGAGACGCTTTAGGTAATCTGAAACAGTCAGGTGAAGGGACTTTGCTCCACTCCAAATCTCGAGCGGTGAGAATGCATGGATATGGATGTTGGGTAGAGCCGATCGGATTGCGCGGGTGATCGCAAGGTATGTCTCGCCTGAAAAATCGGGATGAATACCGCCTTGCAAGCAAACTTCGGTTGCGCCGCGTCGGCTAGCCTCTGTTGCGCGACGCACGATCTCTTCCAGATCGATGATATAGGGTCGGCCGCGAAGCTCTTCGCTGATCTTGCCTTTCGAAAAGGCGCAGAACTGGCAGTGATAACTGCAGACGTTCGTGTAATTGATGTTGCGGTTGACCACGTAGGTCACGTGGTCGCCGTTTATTTGCCTTCTCAGATCGTTGGCTGCGTCGATGACATGGTGAAAGTCAGCGCCTCGCGCCGAAAAAAGCGTAGCAACCTCAGCTTGGGCGAGCCGTGCTCCGCTAAGACTCTTCTCAACAAAATAGGCCGTGGAAGACGACACTTTCTGTGATGTTTTGACGATGGTGGGTGCCGAGACACTTACCCCACTTGTCCACATACTCTCTCGCCCAAGCCCGGCCGCATCACTGACTTTCATGACGAATGTGTGGGTTGCCGGATCGAGCCATTTCGAATTGGAATATTGCGGGTAGATGGGCAGGCGGGCCGCCAGAGTTCGACCTGCATTGGCAGTTTGACTTCTCAGGTCTTCTAGATGAGGCCATGGCGCTTCCGGATTGACATAGTCTATCGTGACCGGCGAAACACCGCCCCAATCATTGATGCCGGCGTCTAGTATCTGTTGCAACCCGTCAGGGGAGAGGTTCGGCGGGGCCTGGATATTCATGTCTGGGCCAAACACGAGCCTCGCCATTGCGATGGTCCACACCGTCTCATCAAGATCGGGCTCCGGTGCGGACGCCATGCGCGTGCCCGGCTTGGCGCGGAAATTCTGGACGATGATTTCCTGAATGTGACCATATTGCTCGTGCAATGCCCTGATCGCGAACAGCGATTCCAATCGCTCCTCGCGCGTCTCTCCAATTCCATATAGAAGGCCGGTGGTCATCGGAACTCGTAGCTCACCCGCTGCACGCAACGTGGAAAGGCGAGCTTCGGGCAGCTTGTCAGGGGAGCCGTAATGAGGCCCGCCTTTCTCGCACAAGCGCAACGAAGTGCTCTCGAGCATCAAGCCTTGGGATACGGAGACGCGCCGCAGCGCGGCAATATCGTCACTCGCCATGACGCCGGCGTTGATGTGGGGGAGAAGGCCCGTCTCCTTAAGTACGATTTCCGCCGCCGCCCTTACGTAATCCAGCGTCGTTAAATAGCCCATCGTTTCGAGTGCTTTGGCCGCGGAATTGTAACGAAGCTCCGGTTTGTCGCCCAGCGTAAACAGCGCTTCGGTGCAACCAGCCTTGGCTCCGGCTTTTGCAACATCGAGGACTTCGTCGATCGAAAGGTAAGGCTGTTTTAGATTTCTTGGAGCCTTGGCGAAGGTACAGTAGTGGCAGACGTCACGGCAAAGTTGGGTGAGAGGAATAAACACCTTTGGCGAATAGGTTACGGTATGTCCGTGCGCTGCGGCGCATGTTTCCGAAGCAAGCGCCGCCAGTTCTTTGATCGGTAACTTGGAACCAATCCTGACAGCTTCTTCGAACGACAGTCTATTCATAATTCCCATCTATCCTTGGATCTGTGGGTCTGCCCGACCGGCATGGAATGCAGCATCAGGCATTGTCACTTTGACATCCTGCCAACTGCGGCCACACGAGATCGTTTCGGCCAATCGGCTGGCCTTCGAGTTTGACTGAATCAAAGACAGTTGTTCCAGCTGTCGCGGCGTATCGATGTCGAACGCCATGCCAGGAAGTTCGAGAACCACCGATTTGAGCTCGTTACGGCCGGCTTCCGCGAGGTGCTTCTCGAAGCTGGAATTGCCGAATTTGAAATCCAATTTTGCATCGGGCGACAGACCTATGCAATTTGTGCCGCCATCGAAAGCAGGCACAAGTGCAATTTGGCCGGCTACCGATGCGGTTTCCGCCACAGCCGCCAATTCGTGAGGCTGAACAAATGGAACATCCGCTGGACAGACGATTATAGTTCCGCCCCTGACGGCGCGCACATGATCGACGGCCAGGCGAACGCAATTGTTGTAACCTGAAACGCCTCCGAGACGAAGCACAACCGCGCCGGCGGCGACGCTCAGTTGAGCAGCCTCGTCATCTTCGGTGACTATCAGTGTCAATCCGATGTGCGGGCACGCGGTCGCGGCGGCGATGACGTCCTCCAGCATGGCGCCAATCAACTGTCTTCGTTCGGATTCAGTGAGAATCTCGGCGAGACGATTCTTTCCATCGTTCAGCGCGCGCACGGGAACGATCAATGTCGCATCGTGGAATGGGGCGTGATCGCGCATGACTACTCGACGACCTGTTTTCTGATTTCGTTCCGTTCCACGATCCCAACGACCTCGCGCGCAAGCCGCTCGCAGTCTTCTGGCGCGGGCATAGATATGTCGGCGAAAGTTACCGATATGCCTAGTTCCCGAATTTGCGGAGCGAGGTCTGCATCACTGTGGTCGATGACAATTCCGTCGATCAGCGAACCGTAGTACTGGGCCACGCCAAGCGAGTCCGGGGTCATGCCCAGATCGCGCATGTTGGATTCCGTCGGTCCCTTGAAGGCTTTTCCAGACCTCAGTGGACTGACGGCAATGATCGGCACAGGGGTGTGCTGCAAGGCGTCCCGTGCCTGTCGCATTGCCAGAATCGGCCCTATGCTGAGCAACGGGTTTGACGGACAGATGATGACCGCTTTCAATCCGTCACCTGAAAGTGCATCGACGAATGTTGTGGATGGCCTTGCGGTTTCCGCTCCCTGGTATCTCAGACTGCGGATCCGGGGAACGGCTCGCTGCTCGACAAAGTAACGCTGGAACTCAAGTTCGCCAGCGTCGGTGGTGACCATCGTGCGGATCGGATCATCAGAGCAAGGGCAGATCGCGCATCGGACGCCAAGCCGGAAGGCGATTTCCTTGGCGGTACTGGACAGACTCGCGCCGTCTCGAAGCCGGCGGCTGCGTCGGACGTGCAAGGCAAGATCGCGATCTCCCAAACGAAACCATGCTTCACCGCCGAGGTCGGCAAGCGTGTCCATGAAATTCCATGTTTCATCGTTGCGTCCCCATCCCAACTGCCAGTTATTGAGACCTGATATGGTGTAGGCCAGTGTATCCAGGTCGGGGCAGATATAGAGACCCAGATGCTCGAAATCGTCTCCAATGTTGGCCACAACAAGCAATTCGTCGCCAGAAACAGCTCTGGAGAGTCCGAGCGCGAGCTTGGCTCCACCGACCCCGCCAGACAACGCCACATAAGATGGATACGCGCTTCTCATCCATGCTCCTAGGGAAACAGGTCCATGTTTCTGGGCCTGACAAGAGCTGTCGCGTCATCGGAACTCTCTGCCCATGCCAATCCACGAACAAGCACGACGGGTGTACCTTCCCCGGCCTGCCCCTGGACCATGGAAGCCGCCGCAGATATCTCGTCGGCAAAGCCAATATCAGTGCTTTGCAACTGTCGCCCGAATAGGTCCACAGTGCCGCGCATGTCGATTACCGTCGCTAGTCCGGCCGATCCGATGGCCGTGCCGACGGTGCCCATGCGCCATGCCCGGCCGAAACTGTCGTTGACGACAACCGCAAGCCGGCAGCCTGTTGCTCTAGATAGCCCTTTGCGGATATTCAGGGCCGACCTGTCCGGGTTTTCGGGCAGCAGAAGGACGTACTGGTCGTCGATACATTCATCGACATTCGAGGCGTCGATCCCAGCATTGGCAAGGACATATCCGAGCCTGTGGCGAACAATCAAAACGTTGGGAACGGCTCGAACCACCTCTTGTGATTCACTCAGGATCAATTCGACAAGGCGGGGATCTTTTTCAACCTGCTTGGAAAGCTCGATGGCGCCATTGCCTGGCCTGATGCTGGCCAAGGAAACTTTGCGACCTTCGCTTTTGGAGATCACTTTCTGGGCATAGACGAGTATGTCGCCATCTCGGAGCACAAGCTTTTGCGCAGCCAATGCTGCCAGTGTAATGGCAACGAGATCATCCCCTTTGTTAATCAGAGGATAGGGGCTGAGCGCGACGATGTTTACATTTGGTACTGCCATGACCTGTCAGGCGGCGGGGCGTCCTGTAATTCGCAACCCCGCGCCATTCACTCCATAGTGCTTGTTGATGAAGATCAGGACAGGGGTGAGGCTTTCACCCATGACCGAGTTGTCGATACTGCCGCCATGCCAGGCCTTCAGGCCCATCTGGTCGGCCAGGTCGACAACTACTGATCTTGCTTCCTTGTCGTTACCGAACACAAGAACGTCACATTCATGAACGTGATCGACGTCGTGCAGATGGACGGCGGCCACGTTATGAAATGCCGACACCACTCGCACGCTCTCACCAAGCGTTACTTGCGTGGTCACGGCAGCCGAGCCATTGGGAGGCAGGGTCACACGAGCGACGCGTGGTGGGACCAATGGCACCGTCACATCGACCACGATCTTGCCAGACACATGGTCTTTGATTTCGTTCAGCGTGTCGCCGTGGTTACCGTAGGGGACGGTCAGGAAAACGATCTCACCCTGTTGGGCCGCCTCGAGATTGGTGACGCCGACAATATTGGTGCCGCCGATCTTCTGGTTCAGTTCCTGAGCGCAAGCCTCTGCCCGTTCCCGGCTACGGGATCCAATAAGGACATTGTGACCGCTTCTTGCCAGGCGGAAAGCAAGACCGGAACCCAAGGCTCCAGAGCCGCCGACGATGGAGATGGTATACTTGTCGTTCATGTCGGATTTCTCCGGAGCTTTGGTGTGCAATTTCAGAGGTTGGGGAGTACTTCGCTCCCGATGAGATCAAGTTGTTGGGGGAGTTCGTCGGAGGGAACTATGCAAAGCACAACCGACGTCGCACCACTTTCAAAGAATGCCTTGATGCTTTTGACTGCATCAGCAGGTTCTCCTGCGATCGCAATCCAGTCCAGCCAATCTTCGGGTATTGATTTCGCAAGCTCCTGCCCAGCGTGCTCGGCCAGTAGTTTCTCAACCTGCTCGTTGGCGCCATAGACGCCCGTCATCATCGTCGGGCCCATCGCCTCGAGATAGAAGGCAGTGGCGTCCCGCACCTTTTTCCGCGCTGCCTCGCGATTGTTTCCGACGCATGCCAGCACGTAGGTGACCAACTCGAACTCGTCCGAAAGTCCCTTTGCCCGCCGAGTCTCGGTAATCTGGTCGCGGATGGCGCGCACATATTTCGGACCTGCCAGGACCGAGATAAGCATGCCGTCGGCAATTTCAGCGCTGAGGTCGACGGATTTTGGCCCAACGACAGCGGTGAGGACCTTGACCTGCGGAGCAGGGTGGAGAAGCTTGACGTCCTCGAAACTGTAATATTCGCCCTGCTCTGACAGCGTTTCTCCCTTGGCGAGCCGACGGATCGCGGTAACGGATTCGCGAAGCGCACCGAGGACCGATTTCGGAAACAGGCCGATCTGCTTCATCCAGGATGGGACGCCGTGGGCAACGCCGAGCCTGCTGAAACGGCCGGGAAATGCGCCTGAAAGCGTAGTGGTTTCCATGGCTGCGATAGCGGGATGACGCACCCTGTTTGATACCGCGCCTATACCGACCTTAATGGATTCCGTCGCTTGCAGGGCGATGGCAGCACTGGCAAAGCCGGAGATCATGAAGCAGTCTTCTGCAATCCAGATCTCATCGAATTTATTCTTTTCGATTTGCCTGCTAACTGACGCGATATCCTGAGGCGGCAAGTCGCCGAGGATAAATACGCCGACGGAGCGGTCTTGATCGGTCATGGACATGTTCCCTCGTGTCTTTCAGCTTGTTGGTGGTTTTTCCAAGAGTGCAGCAAGCACATCTTCTGGTGTGATAGGTGCCTTCGAGAACGGCTTTCCGATCGCATCGCTGATGGCCGATGCTATGACGGCGGCTGGAAGCAGGATTGGCGCCTCGGCGACGCCCTTGGCTCCGAAGGGGCCGTTAGCGTTGTGATTCTCCGTCAGGAGGACCTCGATCCTCGGGATATCGACCGATAGGGGCAGGCGATAGGATTCGAGCCCTTTCTCAAGGGGCGTTCCATCTTTGGGCGAAATCCGCAGGCTCTCGTAGAGTGCGTAGCCGATCCCCTGCGTCACGCCCCCCTGAATTTGTCCCGCAATGCTTTTCGGATTGATGGCGCGGCCGACTTCCTGAGCGACGATATAGCGTAGCACCTTGACGTTTCCAGTAGCCGGATCGACCTCAACTTCGGCGAAATGGACATGGTAGGTAGGCGAGTTGAAGAGAGGTGCAAGCATCCCGCTGGCACACCCGGCGTCGTGAGGCACCGGCTTGATGGAACTGCCGCCGGTACCTTGCAGTGAACCGTTGGAGAATGTGGCGTGTACTCCGAGCTCTGAAATCGAAACGAAAACGTCGTTTCGTTCTTTCAGTCTAGCTTGGCCGTTCGCCAGTTCGATCTTGTCAGGTGTGGTTTGCAGCATACTCGCGGCTAGGGCCAGTATTTTTGATTTGAGTTCGCGCGCCGCAGCAAGGGCGGCCCCCCCGGCAACGATTGTCGTCCGCTGCCCTTGTGAGCCACCATCGAATCCGGAAGTATCGGTATCCGGATCTGTCATCACTATGTTGTCTGGGTGAACGCCGAGTTCTTCAGCAACGATTTGACGGATGCCCGTTTCGACGGCACCGCTACCATTGTCGTTGGCACCGGTAACGACGACCACGGAGCCATCTTCCTGCAACTTGACAGTTGCGGAGCTAGGCAAGGGATTGGTCGGCCATATCGCTGGCGAAATGGCGATGCCCCTCATGGGCTTCTTGTTTTTCTGTGCTTCTTGCCATGGAACAATCGACTCAATCGCATCGAACTGCTGGCGCAGTATATCGGCGTCTTCCAGGACCTGGCCGTTGGACATTCTGTCGCCAGACTGGAATAGATGCCGTAGCCTGTATTCACGACGGTCTACGTTCAGTTCCGCAGCGATGTGATCCATGTGGTTTTCGAGCGCGAAGTACATTGGCACGCCGGTGACGCCGCGCATGGCGGCGGTTGGCGCGGCGTTGGTGTAGACCAACCGACCAACGGCCCTCAGCTTGCCAACCCGGTAATTGATCGCGGCGAAATGGAACGGGAAGCTTGCCAGGAACGACATCTCGCCGGTGTACGCGCCATTGTCCATGTAACATTCGACGTCACGCGCCAGGATGTTGCCTTCAGCATCCAGCGCTGACCGGAACTTGATTAAGGTCGCTTCCCGGCAAGGCGCGGTAAGCATATCCTCATGCCTTGTGTTTTGTATTTTGACCGGCCGACCGCCGCAGGCCCGTGACAAAGCAATGGCATAAGGCTCCAGCGCATAGTCCAGCTTGCCCCCGAAGCCGCCGCCATAAGGGTGCCCGATGACCCTCACCTTGGAAAGCGGGACATCCAGGAATTGGCTGATACGCGCGCGTACATTGGCTGGCCATTGCGTGCCGGTGTGTGTGACGTAACGCCCGCCACGGAATATGCCAACGGCGTTGCGGGGCTCGATATAGGCTTGGTATTGGCGCTGCGTCCGATAGACGTCTTCGACAATACGAGCGGCGCGCGCAAATTCCTTTTCGACGCCCTCGTCTGTGCCGACCGAGGCGGTCTCGGCGGCAATGTTGCCATAGCGCGGATAATCGCCGCCTTCCCCGCCCGATGCCATTCGATAAGTTTTGAGATCGGGATGGAGAAGCGGCGCCCCGTCGGCGATCGCGTCATCGATGGTGCAAGCCGATTTGGTGGCCTCGATTTCCACGATTATTGCATCAAGGGCGCGAAGGGCCGCATCCTTGGAGTCTGCCGCTACGGCGGCGATTGGCTCACCGACATAACGAACCACGCTTTTGGCGAACATAGGCGTGTCGCGAATGATCCAGCCGCCCAACACGGATGGGACGTCGGCGGCAGTGATAACCGCTCTAACGCCCGGCATGCCCCGCGCTTTCGAGGCATCGACGCGGACGATGCGGCCCGCCGCAATGGTGGAACGAAGAATCTTTCCCGCGAGTGTGCCAGGTTCTTCATAGTCGAACGCAAAAATTGTCTCGCCGCTTACCTTGGCGGCTGCGTCCGGCCGGGACATCGGAAATCCGATCACGCTCATCCGCGTTCACCATTTGCCTGAACGACGGCCAAGGCGGCGTCGATGATCTGAGCGTACCCTGTGCATCGGCACAAGTTCCCAGCTAAAGCTTCCCGGATCAGTACTTCGTCAGCGTCAGGCTGGCGACGTAGAAGAGATGAAAGTGCGACTACAAATCCGGGCGTGCAATATCCGCATTGGACACCGCCATGTTCGACCATAGCCGCCTTTATCTGCAAAGAGAGTTCGTCATTCATTCCTTCGATGGTTTCGACGCGTCGGCGGTCTACAGCGGCGGCGGGATAGATGCAGGAATCCACCATTTTGCCTTCGACCAGCACGGTGCATGCCCCGCATTCACCTTCGCGGCAGCCCTCTTTGGTGCCGGTTAGATGCAGATTGTTTCGCAGGGCGTCCATCAAGGTCGTGTCGCCCGCAACGTCGAAGGTTTCGATTCTATCGTTGATTGTTGCTTCAATGCGCACGTTCAGTCCCCACGGTTCTGGACGCCAGTTCGGCTGCCTGCCTCAAGCAGCGTTCGAATATGCGCGGCAATACATTGCGTCGGTACGTTTGGCTCCCTCGCACGTCATCAATGGGAGTTGCCCTGTCCAGCAGGCGTTGGGCGGCCTCCGCAATCAGATCGTCGTCCAGGTGCTCGCCCTTAATCAAGTTTTCGGCCTCTACCGCGCGAAATGCGACCGGGCCGGCCGAACCTACCGCAATGGCGGCGTCTGAAACCGTCCCATCGGATTTCAGCAGCATGCGAACGGCCATGTTGATAACAGAGATCTCCATGGCTGAGCGCCGCCCCACCTTGGCAAATGCGCAGCCGCTATGTGGTGCTGGCCGGGGCAGTTCGAACGAGGTCAGCAACTCGTCTTTTTCGCGAGCTATCTTTCTTCGTCCGAGAACAAACTGCCCGATTGGCAGACGACGTTCACCGCGTGCTTTGCTTTCCAGCGTAACGGTTGCATCGTGAGCGAGGAGCACTGGAATGAGGTCGGCGGCCGGCGAGGCGTTGCAGACGTTGCCTCCTATCGTACCTACCGACTGTGTTTGCCAGCCGCCAGAGAGCGAGGCAGCGCTCCTTAGCGAGGGGAGTTTTTGTGAAACGAGCCCGCTTTCAGCCAGGGAGCGTTGCGTAACAAGGCTACCGATGCGGATTGTTTCAGCCTCGCTCAGTTGGGTGAGTTCCGACAGTCTCTCCACGTGCAGCAGAACAGCTGGTGACAACTGCTTCAGGCCGATTTGCACCATAACGTCAGTGCCGCCGGCGATGACGCAGGTTTCGTCCCCTTTCTTGTCCAAGCAATCGAGCGCTTCATGCTTGGTCCTGGCCGAAACAAAGTCCATCAGTTCTGCCCGCTGCTGGCTCTCATTGTGATTGTGAGGCTAGGCTTGAACCTAAAATCAGATCAATGCAAAAATCTCGATCAGTAATGCTCTCGTGCGATTAATTTGATCCATTGGCAACGTCGGCGATCGCGCTTCTTGCGCATGAATCAACCCCAGCTGCAAAAACAACGGCAATTCAATAGCTGCAGGGATTGGTCAATCGTCACTGGGCATTAGCATTAGGTTTCGGCGATCCATAACCTCCGCAATCAACAATTGCTTGAGCTTTTGCCTGGCAGAAGCGTTACCGGAGTGCCGCGAATATGGACGAGAGAAGTTCGATTCATTTTCCAACAATCTCAGGTGAATTGCCGGACTTCGACCCTGTTACACATGAGATATTGAATGGAAAATTGCTGGCCATCGTAGACGAGATGGCGATTGTCATGACCCGGACCAGCATGAGTCCTGTCATTTACGAGGTTCTCGATTTCGCCTGCGGTATCTGCAACAAGGATGGCGACCTTATCGCCCAGACGAACGGGATTACGCTTTTTACCGGCACTTTTGGGGTCCAGGTCAAAAGCGTTATCGATGCTTTTGGCGACACGCTCGCCCCTGGTGACGTTATCGTCACGAACGATCCATTCAGCGGCGGCACGCACGCCTGCGATTTTGCAATCGTGAGGCCGATTTTTAGTGGTAGCCGCATTATCGCCTTCGCGATCAATATTGCGCATTGGCTGGATGTTGGCGGCGCGATCCCCGGCAGCCTGCCGCCCAATGCGAATTCCGTGTTCCAGGAAGGGCTGCGTTTGCCCTGCATTCGCATCGCACGTGACGACGTTGTCATCGAAGACATCTTGAAGATCATCCGCGGAAACGTACGCCTTCCCGAGATGGCCATCGGAGATTTCAACGCTCAACTTGCAACTGTAAGGATCGCAGACCGGCGAGTATCAGAAATTATCTCTCGTTACGGCGCCGAAACGCTGGAATTGACGTTTCGGACGCTTCTGGACGAAAGTGAGCGGCAGGCGCGTGCTGTCGTAGCTGCGCTACCTGACGGTGTGTACAATGCCGTGGACGTGATCGACGATGATGGTGTCGGTGGCGATCCGATCAAGGTTCAGGTTACGGTTCGCATTCATGGCGACGAGCTGGAAGTTGACTTTACAGGTTGTCCGACTGCCGCTGCCGGCCCGATAAATTGCGCCAGAGGTGCGCTTAACTCAGCGGTAAAAACAATTTTCAAGGCGCTCGTCTCTCCGCACGAGCCATCTAATGAGGGCTGGTTTCGCCCGCTAAAAGTCATTGCTCCGGCCGGGACCATTTTCACCGCCGAAATGCCGTCGCCAACCGGCTGGTACTATGAAGGATCCGTGCATGCTTCCGAACTTGTTTGGAAAGCGCTAGCTCCCATTGTGCCCGACCATTTTTCGGCCGGCTCCTATACCAGTTTGTGCGTCACCTATATTTCCGGACGCGATGCCTCTGGAGATCTATTCGTCCATATCGAACCTGAGCATGGAGGTTGGGGAGGTTGTAACGACAGGGATGGTGCCAGCGGCCTCATCGCTTTGACTGATGGCGACACCTACAACTATTCGATTGAACTGCTTGAAGCGAAGTTTCCGCTGCTTGTCCGCCGATACGCACTCAATACCGACGGCGGCGTTGGAGCCGGCCGATATCGGGGTGGCTACGGATTGGTGCGTGAATATGAGATCTGTACGGACGATGCCGAAATCTATTGCGGCTTCGGGCGTACCGACACGCCGCCGTGGCCGATGGAAGACGGACAGCCTGGTTCCGTGAATTATCTTGAGGTTCTGGACAAGGGTGGTCTCACCGAACGTTTGGGTCGCTCGCCTACCCGTGCCGTGCGACGGGGGGATGTTGTTCGAATCGTAACTGGTGGCGGTGGCGGGTGGGGGGCTCCTTCAGAGCGCAGCGTCGACGCCATTGCAAGCGATGTGTGCAATGGCCTGATCACGCTTGAAAAAGCACAAAAGCTCTATCCGCACTTCTCGACCGCGCGCGCGAACTGAAAATCAACACAGGAATTCTCAGATGATACGGCTTGCGACCGACGTTGGTGGAACCTTCACAGACTTGATTGCTTACGATGAAAGGAGCGGTCGGCTGTTTCTGGCTAAGAGTCTAACGACGACTGACGATCAGTCGGTGGGTGTTCTGGACGCAATCGCTCAGTCAGAAGAACATGGCCTGTCTACCGAGAATGTTAGTTTTCTCGTTCATGGCGGCACAACCGTCATAAATGCCATTACTGAACGAAAGGGCGTTCGCACGGCGCTTATTACGACCGAAGGCTTTCGTGATGTCCTAGAGATCGGCCGTGGCAATCGGCCAGATTTGTATAATCTTCGCTCTTCCTCACCGGAACCGTTTGTACCACGTCACCTGCGGCTCGAGGTGGCTGAACGTCTTGATGCGCGAGGGAACGTTATTCGAGAACTGGATGAGAACGATGTGCTGCGCTGCATTGACGTCTTGAAGGCTGAGAAGGTTGAAGCGGTCGGCATCGTTTTCCTGCACAGCTACGTCAACCCGGCACACGAAAGCAGGTGTGCAGCCCTGGTTCGTGAAGCTTTGCCTGAAGTATCGGTCTGCACGAGCTCCGAGATTTCCCGCCAATGGCGTGAATATGAACGGAGTAATACTGTTGCGATGAATGCATTTGTGCAGCCGATCATCAGACGATATTTTCGCAATCTTGAAGTTGCATTTGAAAAGAAGAAGCTTCAAGGGCCTTATTACGCCATGCAATCAAACGGTGGCATTGCGAAATTCGAAAAGGTTGTAGACGCACCTCTGACCCTGGTGGAATCGGGCCCATCCGGAGGCGTGGCTGGTGCTGCCCGCATAGGATCGATCGTCGGTGAACCCAACGTGCTGTATTTCGATGTGGGTGGTACGACAGCCAAGTGTTCCCTGATTCTCGATAGTCAACCCAAGCTCGACAGTGATTACAAGCTGGAGAAAACCCGCACCTCGCCAGGCTATACGGTTCAGGTGCCAGTGGTCGATATTGTAGAGGTCGGTACGGGGGGAGGGTCGATCGCATGGATCGACACTTTTGGACGATTGCGGGTTGGGCCGCAAAGCGCGGGCTCGACGCCAGGTCCGGCGTGTTATGGACGAGGCGGCGTTTTGCCGACAGTTACGGACGCGAAGCTTGTGACCGGTGTGTTGGATCCTTCGAACTTCGCCGAGGGGAGGCTTAAGCTCGATACCGATCTTGCCAAGAAGGCAGTGAATCTGGTTGCAATCCCATTGCAGATGACCGTGGAGGCCGCCGCTGAAGCCATTTTGCGCGTTGCGGAAGAGACTATGATCAATGCATTGAAGCTGGTTACAATCCAGCGAGGACATGATCCACGTGATCTCGCTCTCATCGTTTCGGGCGGCGCCGGACCGATGCTTGGAGCGCGTCTTGGTCAGGAGCTGAAGGTCCGCAAGACCATCATCCCGACGCATCCTGGTGTTTTCTCCGCATGGGGAATGCTGGCCGCGCGGCCGCGTGTCGATGTTTTTCGTACCGTCTTTGGCGATGTCGATGAGGCTGGCATAGCGATCATCAATGCGGTGCTTACGGAACTGGAGCGAGAGGCAGTAGGGTATTTTGAATTGCCTACGGAAGAAGGCCTGTCATTTAGCCCTAAGGTCGAAATGCGTTACCGGGGCCAAGAGCATAGCGTCGCGGTTGATTTCAAGCGCTCTGCTTCAATCGCAGACCTTCTTGACACTTTTAATGCAGCGCACGCAAAGGCATTTTCTTTTGATCTGCCCGGCTCTGCCGTCGAATTTACGGCAGTTCATCTGCATGCTGAAGCACAGACCGATGTGATCAATGTGGCGCGACTAGGATCAGAAAAGTGGTCAGAAAGCGACGCGATCAAGGGTCACAGAAAAGTCTATCTCGGGGACAACGGGTGGGTCGATTGCAAGGTTTACGAGCGCACGAAGCTGAGCCCCGAAGTCGATCTCGATGGTCCGGCGCTCGTCGAAGAGGCGACAACAACGACGCTAGTTCTTACGGGCCAAAAGTTCCATCTTGATGCGTTCGGTCAACTGATCATCCTGCCCGGGTGAAGTGTCTGGCCAAAAAGTACGACGCGATTTTCGGGTTGCACCGATGCTCAATCAAGGTGTTTGTCTCGTTCGTGGGTCTAATTGGGCACACGGCGCTCTAATGTTCCAGCAAACGTTTCGACACGGTTGAACCGGCGGAATCTCTGCCGGATGGAGAGCAGTTATGTCTCAAGCAGTTTTCGTACCGAAGGAAGTTGACGCAGCGGAAACCCGGGTCGGTGCATCTCCGGATACGGTGAAGCGGCTTGCGGCGTACGGCTTCGACGTGATCGTCGAGGCGGGCGCCGGAACGGCATCGCGCATCACCGACGACGAGTTTGCCAAGGCTGGCGCGAAGATCGGCAAGGCGGGCGATGTCGCCAAGGCGGACGTTGTGCTGAAGGTGCGCCGCCCGAACGAAGCCGAGCTCAAATCCTACAAGCAGGGCGCTGCGGTTTTGGCCATCATGGACCCCTATGGCCATGAGGCGGCGGTTGCAGCACTTGGCAAGGCGGGCGTGACGGCTTTCGCCATGGAGTTCATGCCGCGCATCACACGTGCGCAGGTGATGGACGTTTTGTCTTCGCAGGCGAACCTTGCAGGCTACCAGGCGGTGATCGACGGCGCGGCCGAATATGACCGGGCGCTACCGATGATGATGACGGCGGCTGGCACGGTGCCGGCGGCCAAGATCTTCATCATGGGTGTCGGCGTTGCCGGCCTGCAGGCGATTGCCACGGCGCGCCGCATGGGTGCAGTCGTCACCGCAACCGATGTTCGCCCCGCCGTGAAGGAACAGGTGCAGTCGCTCGGCGCAAAGTTCCTCGCCGTCGAGGACGACGAGTTCAAGGCTGCAGAAACGGCCGGCGGCTACGCCAAGGAAATGTCGAAGGAATACCAGGCCAAGCAGGCGGCACTGACCGCCGAGCACATCGCCAAGCAGGACATCGTCATCACCACGGCGCTGATCCCCGGACGCCCGGCCCCGAAGCTGGTGTCGGCTGCGATGGTAGCCTCGATGAAGCCGGGTTCGGTGATCGTCGACCTGGCGGTCGAGCGCGGCGGCAATGTCGAGGGCGCGGTTCCGGGCAAGGTCGCGACCACCGCCAATGGCGTGAAGATCGTCGGCCATCTCAATGTGCCGGGCCGTGTCGCGGCATCGGCCTCGCTGCTCTACGCCAAGAACCTGTTCGCCTTCCTCGAGACGATGATCGATAAGGAAACGAAGACGCTGAAGATCAACCGCGACGACGAACTGGCCAAGGCAACGATTTTGACGGATGGCGGCAAGGTCGTGCATCCGGCGTTTGCCGGCAAGGAACCGGCGGCCCCTGCCGCAGCGGCCAAGGCGGAAGCGGCCAAGAAACCGGCGGCACCGAAGGCGGCTTCGGACAAGAAGCCCGCTGCCAAGGCGCCGGCGAAAGCCAAGGCCCCGGCCAAGCCGAAAACCTCGCCTAAGACCACTGGGGGGACTGCGTGATGGAAAGCTTGCAAAAAGCGCTCGATCAACTCGACCAGGCGACGGCTGCGGTGCGCATGGCGCTGCAGGACCTCGCCAATGCGCCGGCTGCTGCCGACGCGGCAGGCGGTGCCGCGCATGCGCTGTCTGGCGGCGCGATCGACCCCTTCGTGTTCCGCTTCGCGATCTTCGTGCTGGCGATCTTCGTCGGCTATTACGTGGTGTGGTCGGTGACGCCGGCGCTGCACACGCCTTTGATGGCCGTCACCAACGCCATCTCCTCGGTGATCGTGGTGGGGGCGCTGCTGGCCGTCGGCATCTCGGCCTCCGGCCTTGCCACCGGCTTCGGCTTCATCGCGCTGGTGCTGGCCTCGGTCAACATCTTCGGCGGCTTCCTGGTCACCCAGCGCATGCTTGCCATGTACAAAAAGAAGGAAAAGTGACGTGTCCGTGAACCTCGCTTCCTTCCTCTACCTCGTCTCCGGCATCCTGTTCATCCTGGCGCTGCGCGGCCTGTCGCACCCGACCACCAGCCGCCAGGGCAACACCTACGGCATGATCGGCATGGCGATCGCCATCGTCACCACGCTGGCGCTGGCGCTGCCATCGGCCGGCGGACTTGGCCTGATCGTCATCGGCCTTGCCATCGGCGGCGGCGTTGGCGCGGTCATCGCACGCCGCATCGCCATGACCTCGATGCCGCAACTGGTCGCCGCTTTCCACTCGCTGGTCGGCCTTGCCGCCGTGATGGTGGCGGCTGCCGCCATCTATGCGCCCGAGAGCTTCGGCATCGGCACGGTGGGCGACATCCACGGCCAGGCACTGGTCGAGATGAGCCTTGGCGTTGCCATCGGCGCGATCACCTTCACCGGTTCGATCATCGCCTTCCTCAAGCTTGACGGACGCATGTCCGGCAAGCCGATCATGCTGCCGGCGCGCCATCTGGTGAATCTCGGCCTCGGCGCGGCGCTCGTCGTGCTGATCGTCCTGCTCGTCACCACCCAGAGCTATACGGTGTTCTGGCTGATCGTGGTGCTGTCGCTGCTGCTCGGTATCCTGCTCATCATCCCGATCGGCGGCGCCGACATGCCGGTCGTCATCTCGATGCTGAACTCCTATTCCGGCTGGGCAGCAGCTGCACTCGGCTTCACGCTCGGCAACCTTGCGCTGATCATCACCGGCGCGCTGGTCGGCTCGTCGGGTGCCATCCTGTCCTACATCATGTGCAAGGGCATGAACCGCTCCTTCATATCCGTCATCCTGGGCGGCTTCGGCGGCGAGACGGCAAGTGCCGCCGGCGACGACGGCATCGAGCGCACCGTCAAGCAGGGCTCGGCCGACGACGCCGCCTACCTGATGATGAACGCGCAGAAGGTCATCATCGTGCCGGGCTACGGCATGGCGGTGGCACAGGCCCAGCACGCGCTGCGCGAAATGGCCGACAAGCTGAAGGCCAATGGTGTCGAGGTGAAGTACGCCATCCATCCGGTTGCCGGCCGCATGCCCGGCCACATGAACGTGCTTCTGGCCGAGGCCAACGTGCCCTACGACGAGGTGTTCGAGCTCGAAGACATCAACTCCGAGTTCGCGCAGGCCGATGTCGCCTATGTCATCGGCGCCAACGACGTCACCAACCCGTCGGCGCGCGACGACAAGTCCTCGCCGATCTACGGCATGCCGATCCTCGACGTCGACAAGGCCCGCACCTGCCTGTTCGTCAAGCGCTCGCTCGGCTCAGGCTATGCCGGCATCGACAACACGCTGTTCTACAAGGACGGCACCATGATGCTCCTCGGCGACGCAAAGAAAATGACCGAGGAAATCGTCAAGGCAATGGACCACTAGGGATTCAAGTCAGAGCGGGCTGCAAATGGCGGCCCGCAAGAGAAGCCGCCTTCGGGCGGCTTCATTCGTTCTGAACGGATAACATATGCCCGGTTGTTCTGTAGTGACCACTACGCCTTAACTGGGCCTGCCTCCAATCTATGCGCAGGACAATAATCTGTTGCGTTGTCAGCATTGGACTATCGCGGCCGGCATTATATTTATTTGAATATAACGATGATTTAGGAAGGAGAGCAGTATGAGACTAGATGGCAAAATCGCGGTGGTGACTGGCGGATCTCAGGGTATCGGAGAGGCGATCGCGCTGAAGTACGGTGAAGAGGGTGCAGATGTCGCCATCGTGTCCATAGGCGACCAATCCGGTGCTTTGCGAATAGTGAGCCAGTTGGAAGCCAAGGGGAGGCGCGCGAAATCCTATGTGGCAGATTGCGCCCAAGTTTCGGAAATCGAAAGCGTGGTCAAGCGGATCGTAGCCGACTTCGGTGGGGTTGATATCCTCGTGAACAACGCAGCGATTTTCCGCAATTTTTCAATTGGCGACACCACCGAGCAGGTATGGGACTCACAGGTCGACCTGAACCTCAAGGGCACATTCTTTTTCGCTAGGGAAGTCCTCCCACATCTGCGCAAGCGCGGTGGTGGAAAGATCATCAATATTGCCTCCATCGCCGGCGTTGGTGCGTTTCCAAATTGCGTTGCCTACTGCGCCTCCAAAGGCGGGGTCGTCAATCTGACCAGGGCCCTTTCCGTGGAACTGGCCAAAGAGAAAATCAACGTCAATACCATTGGCCCTGGCAACGTCGCTACGCCCATGAACGCACACCTGCAAGCAGACGAGCCTTACGTCGCGGCGCAGCAGAAGCGTACGCCAACGGGCAGGGCATTCATGGAAGTCAAAGACATCACCGGTGCTGCCCTGTTCCTGGCCAGCTCTGAGTCCGATGGCGTCCACGGCGCGACCCTGATGGTGGACGATGCCTGGTCTGCTTAGGCCAGGGCTCGATTCAATACAGGATTCTAAACCCACGGTGGAAAAATGCAGATGCAAGACAATGCAGTCGAAGTAGTCAAAGGATTTCTAGAAGCTCTTGGACGAGGAGATATGAAAAAAGCGGTGGCTTCGTTCACAGATGATGGCGTCATCCAGATGCCTGGCAGCAGCGAAATGCCTTGGGCTGGTGTTTGGCGTGGAAGGAGTGCGATTGAGGACTACTACAAGGTAATGCCGCAGGCACTCGACATTCGCGGAGCTACGCAAACGCGCTGGGTGTCACAGGGCAACGTGGTCGTGGTGACTGGCACGGAGCATGCGGCATCGCGAGTCAGCGGCAAAGAATACAAAGGAACGTGGTGCTGGGTCATGGTCGTGCGCGGAGACAAGATCGAGTCCCTGGAATCCTATGAGGACACGGAAGCGATGCGTTCTTGTGCGCCATGGCGATGATCTGAAACTACGTTCTGTCTCCCAAGCGTTTTGGACCGGTTGCCTTGTGCATCCGGTCCTTTTTATGACGCGTAGCGGAGGCATATGTGGCAACAGAAATTTGATCCCTGCTCTCGCGAAGGGGTTGCTGAACGGGCGACGAGTTCGCCAACATCTAGCGGCCTACAGGTGATTAATCGCATAGGACGCACAAATTTCGCCGAAGAGTATTAGAACACTGTCCTGTTCTCTTATCGACTATGCCCCATAGGCCATCCGCCGAATGATCGAGGCGGAGAGGTTCTAGCAACAATGCAGTGAACGACTGCGGATATGGGGAACCACAATGAAACCTACGATATCTTTGATGAAAGCAGTGTTGTTAGCTGGTGCAGCCACGATGGCGATGCACACCGCGGCTGGCGCAACCGACAAGCCGATCAAAATCGGGTTTGCGATCGCCCAGAGCGGATGGATGTTCGCCTACGACAAAGCACCGTTCGAAGCTGCCCAGCTTAAGATCGATGAGATCAATGCTGCTGGCGGGTTGCTCGGCCGTAAAATTGAGTTTGAGGTCAAGGACACTCGGACAGACCAAGAACAGTCTTCAAGGGCCGGGTCGGAATTGGTGCAATCAGGTGTAGACCTTCTGATTGTTTCTTCCGACTATGACTTTGGTGCGCCTGCAGCGCTTGCGGCGCAGGCGGGTGGAGTCGTTGCCATCAGTCCAGGAGCGGCCGATCCCAAAATGGGCGCGCAAGGAGTCGGACCTTTTGTCTTTACAGCCAATGGTGCGGCCCAGCTCGAGGGAATTGACATGGCGGAGTGGGCCTACGAGCGCCAAGGTATCCGCAATCCCTATGTGCTCGAAGACCAGTCGATCGAATACTCGAAGTCAGGCTGTGCGGGCTTCCGCTCGGCGTGGAAGGAGCTATCGCCGGATAAACCCCTTGCTGGCAGTTCGGTGTTTAGTGGCAGCGACATTTCCATCGCTGCTCAGATAACCGATTTCAAGGCAATTTCTCCGGCGCCTGACGCAATTTTCCTCTGCAGCGTCACTCCAGGCGGCGCAAGTGCAATTCGCCAGGTCAGAGCCGCAGGTATCGAAGTGCCAATTCTTGCAAATGTCGGCATGACTGATGACTATTGGCTGGGAGCGGTGCCGAACCTGAGCAATTTTTACGTTCCGACTTTCATGTCGATCTTCGGCGATGACCCGCGGCCGGAACTCAATACTTTTCTCAAAGCGTACGAAGCGAAGTATGGTAAGCGACCAGAGTCTGCATACGCGGTGTTGGGCTACAGCCTAATCGAGCAGTGGAAGATTGCTGTGGAGCGTGCCGGAACAACCGAGGCAGCAGCCGTTACGGCAGAACTCGAAAAGTTCAAGGATGAGCCTCTGACAATTGGCCCGACCTCTTACAGCGCAGACCGCCACATCCAAGTGAACCGACCCTTGCTGATTATGGAAGTGCAGAACGGAAAGCACAAATCGCTTGAGGTTTGGCGCAACAAGCAAATTCCGTCGACGGAGCTCCTGTTTCGCGTCGGCGACTGAAATAGCGGTTTAGTCGGGAAACAAGGAAGGGCGGCAGTTGCCGCCCTTTTCTGTTGCGGTCACTTAGTGGGCTTCACGAAATGTGTAAATTTAAGAACTCATCAACTCGAAGCCGCTGATGAGGTAATACGATAGTGGTTGCCGACGACTCCTCAATGATTGCCGGTCCGGCAATATCCAGGTCCACAGGCATCAAATGCCTGTCGAAAATACGGGTGTTGTGAATGCCTTCCATGCCGAAATTAACAATTCTGTCGCCCTTGTAGGCCGTTTGCGACGATCTTCTTCCGGCTTTTCGGATTCGAAGTTCAGGTTGGGTTGCCGAGACCTCGGCAATCAACTTGAAATTCACGAGTTCACTGGGTGCATCATCTATCGTGAAGGTGTAGTTGCGTTCGTGCACCGCGTTGAAAGCGTTTTCGAGCGATTTGATATCACCAAGAGGAAGCGTAATTGGAACACTAACGACATGCTCCTGACCAAGATAACGCATGTCCAGGGATCGTCTGAACACGATCTTGTCACGGCTAATCTGGAATTCTTCCTCGAAGTGCTTTTCTGCCTCGCCCTGCAACTCCTTGAAGACGCGATCCAGGTCTTCTGTCCGAGTGTTATCCAGCCGTTGCAGATGTGTTCTTACGAAGTCCCGACGCGGTGATGTCGTAAACATTCCCCATGCTGATGCAAATCCTGGATCCGGCGGAACAATAATTTTCCGTACGCCTAGTTCCGAGCCAAGCACGGACGCATGCATCGGGCCGGCGCCTCCCGTAGCGATCATAACAAAGTCCCTAGGATCATGCCCGCGTCGGACCGAAACAAGGCGAAGGGCGTTTATCATGTTTGAGTTGGCTATCTGCACTATCCCTGACGCGACATCATCAAGGCTAATGTCCAGTTCGCGGGCAACCCGTTTCAGGCTTTGTCTGGCCTTTTCGATGTCGAGCGCGATTTGACCTCCGGCAAAATTTTCAGGATTCAGGATGCCGAGATGCAGCATTGCGTCGGTCGTTGTGGGTTGCGTTCCGCCTTTTCCGAAACAAGCAGGGCCAGGAGCGGCACCGGCGCTTTCTGGACCAACATTGAGGATGCCGTAGGGGTCGATCTTGGCTATCGACCCCCCTCCCGTTCCAATTTCAACCACATCCACAACCGGGATTTTTATTGGATAGCCGGGATAGGTCTCACTGCGCTCAAGTCGATATTCCGTTGTGACTGGCGTCTCTCTGTTTTCGAGAACCGCGCACTTTGCCGTAGTGCCGCCGACATCGAAGAAAATGACGTTCGATTCACAAATCGCCTCGGAAATACGTTTTACATAACCGATGCCGGCCGCTGGTCCTGATTCGATGAGTGTGATTGGATGTTTTTTTGCCAATGTCGTCGTGGTGTGGCCACCATTCGACTGAACCGCGACAACCGGGCACTGGAAACCTCGCGTCGCTAGGGCCGTTTCCAATCCTTCAAGAAAGAAAAGCGCCTTCGGTTGTACATAGGCATTCAGTACCGCAGTATTTGCCCGCTCATACTCTCCCCACTCGCGCGTCAGTTCGCTTGACGTGGTGATGGCGATATCGGGAAGGCGCGAGGCAAGATAGTTGGCGAAGAGAATCTCATGCTGGGGCTCGGCATAGCTGTGCATGAACTGAATGGCGACGGACTCCACACCTTCAAACCGGAAATAATCGACAAGCTTGTCAGCATCCGTCAGTGCGAGCGCGCTCAACACGTTCCCATTGTGATCTATTCTTTCACGCACCTCGAATCGCAGGTCCCTCGGCACAAACGGTTCGGGTTTTTTGAAGGTGAAATCATAGATGTTGGTGCGCGAGCCACGAGCAATTTCGAGAACATCGCGGAAGCCCGCCGTTGTTACGAGAGCTGTTCTGGCGCCCTTGCGCTCAACGATTACGTTAACGACGAGGGTGTTGCCATGAATGAAGGAGGTTATCTCGTCGGGCCGTACGCCTAGGACATCAAGGGCCTGCTGAATTCCCTCAACAGGATTCTCCGACGTGGTCGGTAGCTTGGCTGACCGCGATTCTCCGGTTTCATCCTCGAGGTAAACCGCGTCTGTGAATGTTCCTCCGATGTCGACTGCCAAACGCGCCATTGCAACTAGCTTCCCCGGTCGATCAAAGGCTCTGGGAGGTTTTGATTACCGTCAAATTCGACGTACCCGTAGAGGTGGCGCGCAGTCTTGCGATCAACATAGCCGCGTTTCACATCGCTTCTTATTGCAGCTTTGCTTCTCTCGCTTGCATTGCCGTAGCCGCCGCCGCTGCTCGTCAGGACGCGAAATCTGTCCCCTTTGTTGAGTGGTGTGTAGGGCATTCGTGCCGCGCGATGGACGGTGCCGTTGCGTATCAGTTCCACGATGTTGGATGAGCCTTCGCCGCCATCGTTATATCCCCAAGGTTTGTGAACAGAACGACCGGCGCTCGCGTACATGAAGCAATCTTCAGCGGTCATTTCATACTCGCGCACCTTTCCAAGACCGCCACGAAATTCGCCTGGGCCCGCTGCTTCGGCAGTGTTCAAAGAATATTCATTGATACGGATGGGATATTTGGTTTCGAACAATTCGATGGAATAATTGCATGACTGGCCGTCGGTCACGCCGATCAAGGCGTTTTCACCGTCGCTTCCGGCTCTGGCTCCCCAACCTCCGACATGTGGTTCGACAACGACGAAAGGCAGTTGTGTCTTCGGGTCTTTCCCGCCGATGTAGGAGACGCAAAGGCTCAGATAGTGCCCGACGCCGATCCGGGCGCTTAGTATGGGCGCCAAAGCACGCCAGACCAGATCGATCGCATGAGCTGTTACTTCGTAGTACCAGCCCGTCGCGGCAGGCTTCTGGGCGGAAAAAATCGTTCCATCGGGAACTATGATTTTGAGGGCCTTGAAACATCCATCGTTGAGCGCGCGGACAGGGTCAACAATAGCTTTGAAAATCGTACACACGGCAGCTTCGAGAGCGCCCTTGGTGCAATTGAGAGGGGAATTTCGCTGAGCTGACGATCCGGTGAAATCTACGGTCATCAGGTCGTTGGCGATTGTCACAGCCACCTGGATAGGGATTGGATCGGAAGACAAGCCATCACCGTCAATCCAGTCCTGAGCCAGATACGAGCCATTGGGGAGAGCAGCGACGCTACGCCGACCTACTGCTTCGCCTACCTTTAGAATCTCTTGAAAGGCAAGCTCCAGTTTTCCCGAGCCATAGCGCTCGCAAAGTTCTCGTATTCGCAACGCACCGATTCTTACGCTGGCAATCTCGGCTTGAAGATCGCCAAGCGTCATTTCGGGCAGGCGAACGTTCAGCCGAATAAGATCGAAGATGTTCTCTTCGCGATATCCTTCACGAAACAGTTTCAGTGAGTTGAAACGCAGACCTTCCTGATAGATTTCGGAGGCGGTTGGAGAGAGAGAACCAGGTACCGCGCCGCCAAGCTCGGCCCAATGCGCGATTGAGACAGCGAATGCGACTATGCCACCTTCGAAAAAGACAGGGTCGATAACCGCCACGTCGGCGGTATGTGTATGCCCGACAAAAGGGTCGTTCGTGATGAACATGTCGCCGGGTCTTATATTGTGGCCATACTTCCTCCTGATGGCCTTGATCAGATGCGCATATATGCCGGTGAACGCGGTAATTCCGTTTGCTTGGCTTATTAGGCGGCCATCGGGTCCGCAGATTCCGCAAGAGAAGTCGAGCACTTCATAGATGACGGGGCTCATGCTCGTACGGGCAAGAACAATTGCCATCTCGTCCGATATCGCATTGATGCGTCCCCGGAATATTTCTACTTCCGCAAACGAAAGGGACGATGCGGCTGGAGAGGGGCGCCGAACTCTTCGATTTTCAACCATATGAAACCCGCGTGCGACTTCGACACATTAATGGCGTATCATGTACGTACCAATGCCGATGGATTATTAATCAATTTTCCAACGGCATTAATCCTCGGTTTTCTTATCGGATATCGTCCTGATGCGGAATGCCGAACCAAGGCAGCGAGCGTCGATCTTGCGGATCTGCTGCCGTTTGATACGAGGTGCCTCTCAATGGCTGGTTGTAAGCATTGGACGCCGGTATTTTTCTTGGGGAGGCTTGGTATAACGCCTGATTGCATTGGGCGGCCCCAGAGAAGAATGGCAACGGGAGAAAATGATTATGGCCTCCACCGGTTCACGCGATACCGTAGCGCGGTTTTTCGATTGCTTGGGTTCGGCCCGGATGCGGGAAATCGTGGATGTTTTTTCGGACGACGGCACAATCGATATGCCGGGCACGAATGATCTTCCGTGGGCCGGCCGCTGGACTGGGCGGCAGAGGCTCGAAGAATACTTCCGCGTCATGCCGGCAGCCTTGGACATTCGCGGTGCAACTCAGGACGTTTGGTTGATCGACGGTAACAATGTGGTCGTGAGCGGCACGGAACACGGAGCCTCTCGCGTATCCGGCAAAGAATACCACGCAAAATGGTGTTGGAGATTTGTCGTCGAGGCGGGGAAGATCAAGCTGTGGGATGCGTACGAGGATACCGAAGCAATGTTCAATGCAGGTCCTTGGCGTTGAGTTAACCGGCTTTCGGTAGCTCTTGAGATCGCAGCCGGTCTATTGGTAACCCCGATATCCCCGTGCCTTGCTAAGAATAATCTTACCAAACCGGGTTTCTGAAATGAACGCGCTGGACAGCGTGCTCGTTGAGCTTGAGCGCGATTTCAAGACTTCAATTGAGAGGCTTTGCGATTGGCTGCGAATACCGTCTATTTCTGCAGATCCTGCATCTGCTGGACATTGCCGTAATGCCGCACTTTGGATCCTTGACGAGCTAAGACGTGGCGGATTCACATGCGAGTTGTTGGAGACGCCGCGCAATCCCGTGGTTTACGCTAGATTTCCGAAGCCGGGCGTAAAGCGGATATTGTTCTACGGGCATTACGATGTCCAACCGCCAGACCCGCTGGAACTATGGCGAACGGGCCCGTTTGATCCTGTCATTCAAACGCTTGACGATGGGACGGAGGCGATATGCGCCCGAGGCGCCGCCGATGACAAGGGTCAAGTGATGACTTTCGTCAATGCATGCAGAGCATGGATCAAATCCACGGGCACGTTGCCATTCGATGTCACTTTGCTGATTGAGGGCGAAGAAGAGATTGGTTCGCAGAATCTGGGGGCCTTGATTGAAGCGCACCAAGACCGACTCGGTTGTGACCTCCTTTTTGTCTGTGACACGAATATGTGGGATCGTAAGCGGCCGGCGATAACCAGGTCGCTCAGAGGTCTCCTGCAAGGTGAGGTTGCGGTCCGATGCTCGGATCGTGACCTGCATTCCGGTGTCTTTGGCGGCGTGGCGCAGAATGCAGTTCAGGTTCTTTGCGATATGCTGTCCAAGGTTCGCACCCGAGATGGCGCAATCGCAATTCCCGGTTTTTATGACCCCGTCGAGGAGCCTCCTTCGGAGCTGCGCGCGGTGTGGATGGCCCTAGGCGTCAAAGAAGCTGAGTTTCTCGGACAGGTTGGGTTGTCGAAGTCAATTGGCGAGACGGATCGAGCGTTAGTCGAGCAAATGCAGTCGCGCCCCAGCTTCGATATCAATGGAATCTCTGGCGGGTATCAAGGAGTTGGCGGCAAGACCATCATCCCTTCGGAAGCCACAGCCAAGGTGTCGTTTCGTCTGGTGGCTGGTCAGAACCCGCATGTGATTTGGGAATCGTTTGAGCGCTTCCTGACGGAGCAGGCCCCAGTCGATTGCGTCCTTCAGTTTTGCAAGCAAGCCGCATCGACCGCATTCGCATATTCGGGCGCGCAGGACGACATAGAAGCGGTCGCGACGGCCCTGGAGGCGACATGGAGGCAGCCACCGGTCGTAGTAGGCACGGGTGTGTCAATTCCTATCATGAGCGAATTCAAGCGTGTGCTCGGGCTTGACGCCATTATGGTCGGCTTCGGCCAGGAAGACGACCGCATCCATTCCCCGAACGAAAAGTACGATGTCGAGAGCTTCAGACGTGGCGCAGAATCCTGGGCCCGCATTCTTTGCGAGCTCTCTTCGGGCGAAAAGGACGTCGCTGCTACTAATGCCTGAAAGGCATGATCGGCCATCAGAGGGCATTGGAAATGCACTGTGTAAGCATGGCTCTATTTGAGCGATCTCCTGACTTAACCAGTTTCGTGTTGGGTAGTCGGCGGGTTCGAGAACGCGAGTTCCATCTTCCTGATAAGCGGTTGGGCAGGGCATGACTGAAATCGTGGCAAAGGATGGCGGTGCGAGCGCAGGGCGACCTCTTTCAATGGAGGGTGTCGGTGTCAGGTTTGGGCGTCTTAGTGCCCTTGACGGTGTTGACCTGAAGCTGCGCCCCAATTCGGTGACTGGACTGATCGGTCCAAACGGCGCTGGCAAAACTACGGCGGTCAACGTTTTGACTGGCTTTCAAAAGCCTACCTCGGGAAAGATATTTCTCGGGTCTCAAGAACTTACTGGTCACACTCCCGAAGAATTCGCGCGCCAGGGAGTAACGCGTAGCTTTCAGTCGGGCCGGCTTTTCTCCAAGCTTTCGGTAATCGACAATGTTGCATCGGCGGCCATTGGCATTCGGCGGCTTGGTCGTACAAAAGCTCGCGAACATGCCTACGGTATTCTGGAATGGATCGGGTGTGCAGATGTGGCTTCCGCCTTTGCCGGCACGTTGCCGCACGGAGTTCAGCAGCGCGTGGGCCTTGCGCGCGCGATTGCGGGCTTTCCGAGTTTCATTTTGCTTGACGAGCCGGCAGCAGGCCTGGGCCGCACCGACTGTGATGGCCTGATAGCACTCATCCAGAAGATACCGAGTAAATTCGAATGCGGCGTCTTGCTGATCGAGCATAACATGACTGTGATCATGAATGCATGCAGTTCAATCGTGGTCTTTGCGGGTGGTCGCCGCATCGCTGAGGGAACTCCAGCGGAGGTGGCGCACGATGCTGAGGTGCGCCGAGCATACTTAGGCTCCGCTAATGAGCAAACGATGGCTATCTGAGGATAGGGGGAGCGATGAGTTATTTTTTGCAAAGTATTGTAGATGGCGCTTCTCTTGGCAGCATCTATGCACTTATCGCGCTCGCGATCGGTTTCGTATTCGGTATTTTGCGGCTGATAAACTTCACGCAGAGCGATTACATCACGTATTGCGCCTACGCACTTATCATACCCTCCACAGCCGCTATGCCGGCCCTATTCATAGGTGCATGGCCTGCTGCGCTAATGGTCATTTCCGTGCTTCTAATCGGCGTCGTTCTTGCCCTCTTGACCGAACGGTTTGCATTTCGGGCAATTCGCGACGCGGAGCCTGAAATTCTTCTCATTTCGTCATTTGCAACGTCCTATCTGCTTCAACACATACTGATGGCGGTGTACTCTACGCGGCCGAAGTCGGTTTCAATTGGAAATTGGCTGGGTGAACCGGTCGCCTTTGCGGGCCTGCGCGTACCGCTGATCCAACTTGTGACGCTTGGTGTGACGGGCGCGGCGCTGATCGCACTGGTTGCAATGCTGCGATATACTGAATTCGGCATCAAAATTCGTGCGGCGGCGGAAAATTATCGCATGGCCCGATTGCTTGGGGTCAGGGCCAACGCCGTTATTGCAGGGTGCTTCGCCATTAGCGGCCTCATAGGCGGCGCCGTCTCGCTGCTCCTTGTAGCTCAGACGGGCTCGCTCGACATCCTTATGGGTGTTAGTCCCGTCATTATCGCTTTCTTCGCAACTGTCATTGGCGGAATGGGAAGTTTAATGGGGGCCGTGCTGGGAGGCTTCCTTGTCGGCATGGTAAGCCAGCTGCTTCAGGCCTACCTGCCGGGCGAAGCACGCGAATTCCGCGATGCGTTTCTGTTTGCTTTCACAATTCTCGTGCTGATCGCCCGGCCTAATGGGCTCATCGCAAGCTCTGCCATAGGCCAGCGCACATGAAGAACAATCGCTTTGTATCAAGCATTCCGGGAGACACTTGGCTCCTCCCTAGCGCGCTTGCGATCCCGTTAGGAGTTGTCGCCGTCGGGGTTCAGTACTTCGGTCCACCGACGATCGCAGTAACGGTAACTGAAATCTACATCCGCCTTGTAGCGGCTTTGGCGATCTACATGTTCTCCAGCAATACGGGCATCATTTCTTACGGGCATGTCGCCTTCATGGGCATAGGGGCATATGCCAGTGCATGGCAAACGTGCTGTGTCATGATGAAACCGATAACCATGCACGGCCTGCCAGCTTTTCTCAAAACTGCGAATTTCCCTGTCGTTCCATCAGCCATCGCTGCGGGCGTTCTGGCCGCAGTAGTAGCACTCGTGGCGTCACTCGTTATCATGCGCTTGAACAGCATAGCGGCCGCCATCGCCACCTTTGCGCTACTCTTCATTTTCCAGTCCGTCTACGGTCACTGGGATTCGGTAACGATGGGCGTCAGTACGATGATCGGGCTACCTCAATATGTAACCCCCGTTCATGTCTGGATTTGGGTAGCAATAGCTATCCTGGTGGCCTTCATCTTGCAGAACAGTTCCATCGGACTGATGCTAAGGGCCTCGCGTGACGAGCATACGGCGGCACGTGCATGTGGAGCCCGCATCCTCAAGTACCGGGTAATCGCCTTCACCATCAGCGCGTTTTTTGCCGGTATCGCCGGTGTGATGCTGGGCCACAGGATTGGTACGATCTCTGTTGCCACGTTCCACCTCGACCTCACTTTCCTGCTGTTGGCGATGGTTGTTGTCGGAGGGCTACGCAGTCTCTCTGGTGTTGTGCTTGGTGTGATCATTGTCAGTGTGATTATGGAAGTACTTAGACTGTTTCAGGGCGGCGTTTCCATCGGCGGACAAATCGTTTCGCTGCCTGCCGGATCGGTCCAGATTGGTATTGCGCTGGTGATGATACTGGTATTGCGCTTCAGGCCGGACGGTATCGCGAAAGGCCTGGAGTTCGATGTAAAACGGTGGCTGGGACGATCCAGCGACGAAGTCGCACTTCGTCGTTCGGATTCTGGTTCGAGCGCGGCGGAGTAACGGCTTATGCTGACTTTGCGTAACCTTGCAGTCAACTATGGCGCTGTCCCCGCGATCCATGATGTGAGCGCTGAATTTGAAGCGGGCACCGTCAACTTTATAGTGGGCCCGAACGGTGCAGGGAAATCGACGCTTCTGCTGACTATTGCCGGAGCGTTGCGACCTAGGATGGGTTCGATATCGTTCCGCGGAAAGACCATATCTGGAATGAACCCGGAGGATGTTGCATCACAGGGATGCTCCCTGGTCCCAGAAGGGCGTCAGGTTTTTAGTCGGCTCACAATAAACGAGAATCTGCGTCTGGGTTCGATTGCTGGACGGCGCAAGGGTGGCAGCTCGGCGGATACCGAGGAAGTGCTGAGCCTATTTCCGATCTTGCGTGAACGCTACTCTCAGGCGGCCGGCACATTGTCGGGGGGAGAACAGCAACAGCTATCCATAGCCCGCGCACTGCTGACGCGGCCTGAATTGCTGCTTATCGATGAACCTTCCTTAGGCCTTGCTCCTTTGGTGGTGGATGGGGTGTATGAAATCTTACGCAAGTTGAAGAATGATAGTCTGACGATGATAATCGTGGAGCAACAGGCCACAAGAGTTAGGAATAATGGTGATACGGTGACTGTTGTTCGTGATGGTCACGTAGCGTTTTCAAGTAAAGTTTCAACCATATCAGATTATTCTGAGCTTGAAAAAGCTTACTTTGGGTTTAGCTGATACCCATCCAAGACATATAATCAGTAGAAGAGATAGCTTCCAAATATCACAATTTATTTTAATTATACTGCGAGAGAGATCGTTAACGACGCCGAAGGAGCAACCGCCCCGGAAACTCTCAGGCAAAAGGATCGCAGTGTAACAACATTCTGGAAAGAGGCGCGATAGCGTCCGCCGTCGGGATAATGCTCTCAGGCAAAGATACAGAAGGGGCTTGGCTCGCTTGCGAGCAAGGAGACCCTTTTGTCGAAATTGAAACCCAACGATGGTGCATCTTTGCCTGATGGCAAAATGTTCACCCGTCCGCTGTCGGAGGCGGATCCTACACTGTTTGCGCTGATCGGTTCTGAAAGCCGCAGACAGTCGGGGCAGATTGAACTCATCGCCTCAGAGAATATTGTTTCACGGGCAGTAATCGACGCTCATGGCAGCGTACTGACCAACAAATATGCCGAGGGATATCCTGGCCGGCGCTACTATGGTGGTTGTGAGTTCGTCGACGTCATCGAGCAGCTGGCTCTCGATCGCGTAAAGCAGCTGTTCGGCGCGCAGTTCGCCAATGTGCAACCCCATTCGGGCGCTCAGGCCAATGGCGCCGTGATGATGGCCCTGTTGCAGCCGGGCGATAC